>OLNG01001534.1_pt1 | contig 11486 bp, 10 predicted proteins | sample 1643091 | NCBI WGS metagenome assembly OLNG01 (sample SAMEA3136661, study PRJEB25190) | human gut metagenome | biome: human gut; feature: human-associated habitat; material: faeces | place: Austria | collected 2013 | reverse complement strand
AATCCCACGATATGCGAATAATTGGGAGGATTGTGGGAGTGCAAAGCACGAAACAATCCGTAGGCATCATAGTTGGAGCTTTTGGTCCCAACATCATTTTAATTACATGGAATTAGGATAAAAAAAGAATAACCAACTGATATCTTTCTTCTCATATATCAGCCGGTTACTCTTTCTTTTATTGTTACATGAAGTACATCTCTGCACTCTTATTAGCAAATATTTTTCAAAATATTCCTTGTAATCTTCTTATATTTTATTTACTGCATCTGCCAGGTACTCATTCGAAACTTCATAGAACTTCTCATTCTCTACCATCTCAGAAAGAGCCGGATCAATCGGCATCTTACCAAGAACCGGAATACCTAACTCAGCTGCCACTTCATCGATATGGCTTTCTCCAAATACGGAAATCTTCTTTCCACAATCCGGGCAAGTCAGATAACTGTAATTCTCTACGATTCCGAGCACTGGAATATTCATCTGTCTTACCATCTTGTAAGCTTTCTCTACGATCATACGCACAAGATCCTGTGGAGATGTTACGATCACTGCTCCATTCACCGGAAGAGACTGGAATACTGTAAGTGGAACATCACCAGTTCCAGGCGGCATATCTACAAAGAGATAATCCAGATCTCCCCAGATAACATCTGTCCAGAACTGCGTCACAACACTTGTAATAATCGGTGCTCTCCAGATTACCGGATCCGATTCATTCGGTAAAAGCAGGTTGACAGACATAATCTTTGTTCCGTCTTTTGCAATCTCCGGAAAAATTCCATCATCGCTTCCTTTTGCTGTATCATGGATTCCATACATCTTCGGAATAGACGGTCCTGTAATATCTGCATCCAGAATTCCTACAGAAAATCCTTGTTCTCTCATCATTCTTGCCAATGATGCAGTTACCATCGATTTTCCGACTCCGCCCTTTCCACTGACAACTGCGATCACATTACGAATGTGTGATTTTGCATTCGCCGGTTTATGAAAATCCTGCGGTTTACTATTACAAGTCCCTGCATGTGCACACCCCTGGCAATCGGATGGTGAGCATCCTTTCTGATTCTCTGACATAACTAAAACTTCCTTTCTGGCCTCTTTTACTCTTCTACTGCTGCGATTACTTCGATCTCGCAGAGTGCTCCCTTAGGGAGATCTTTCACTGCAAAACAGCTTCTTGCCGGTTTAGATGTGAAATATTTTGCATAAACTTCATTGAATGCTCCGAAATCAGCAATATCAGCCAGGAAACATGTTGTTTTAAGTACATGCTCGTAATCTGTACCTGCTGCTTTTAAAATCTCTCCTACATTCTTGCAAGACCACTCAGCCTGCTCTTCGATTGTATCTCCGCCAAGATTTCCTGTCTCAGGATTAATTCCAAGCTGTCCGGATGTATAAAGAACTCCGTTATTAACATATGCCTGTGAATATGGTCCGATTGCTGCCGGTGCTTTTTCTGTTGCGATTACTTTCATAATCCTATACCTCTCTTTCATTATTCTGAAACTGCTCTGTATTTCTGAGCTCTGAATCTATTGTACTACCTTTTCAGGTAATTTATCAACCTTGAATTACCTTTAATCTTTGCTTTTACTCCCTTTTTCACAGCTTTAAATTTCCAGGTTATTCCTCGTGACATCTTTGAGCCATTTGTAACTGCGGTACCGCTTTAGCGTAAGCGGTAATTTCACCAGCTCATCACTCATCAGAAGTATATAAACGACCGGTACACTTGCATGTAAGAAAAATGCTGCGACTGCACCCAGTAATATAGAAAATCCCCACATCGTAGATACATCCAGAATTAATCCGAATCTCGTATCTCCTCCTGAGCGAAATACACCTACTACCAATGTTGTATTGACTGCCTGTGCAATGACAAAATAAGACATGACGCCAAACATCATATAAAGATATTCTTTTGCCTCAGGCGATAATACAAGAAATGTATTTGCAATCGGAGCACAGATTAAAATTACACATGCACCACAACAGCCCATAATAAGTGCCAGCCGGATAAATCTTTTTGCATAAGCCTTCGCATAATCGAATTTACGCTCCCCGATTGTCTTACCCAGATAGACGGCTGTCGCATTTGCAATTCCAAATACAACGACCTGGGCAAGCTGTCTCGCTACTTGTGCAACTGAATTTGATGCAACCGCCGCACTCCCAAGATGACCGATGACAGCAGTATTCGCAGAGACTCCAAGTCCCCACATCATTTCATTTAACACAACCGGCATGGCATAGATTAGATAATCTTTTGCAAGTACCCTGTCAATCTGTATCATAAATCGAGGACGAATTTTCACATCCTGATTCATGAAATGTGCATAAATAAGCACGATCAATGTCTCTGTCATTCTGGCACATAATGTGCCGATTGCAGCTCCTTGAATTCCAAGTGTCGGAAATCCCAAAAGTCCAAAAATCAAAATTGCATTAATAATTGCATTGACAACCAAAGACATAAAATATACAAAAGTAGCAATCATCACCCGTTCAATACTTCTCATAATATTCAGATAGACCTGCGTTACCGCTATGAAAAGATAAGATATTCCAACAATCCGTAAGTATTTCACTCCCTCTGCAATTACTTCCGGATCCGATGTAAAAATACGCATCAAAGGACCCGGAATAGTCAAGGCCAATGTCATAAAAATTACCGCAATTGCAAGTGAGATTGTAAGTCCCATACCAAGAATCTTCTCAATAGTTCTGATATCTTTCTTTCCCCAGTACTGCGCTGTCAGTACTGTTGCTCCAGATGTGATGCCGAAAAAAATCAGCATCATAATAAACTGGATCTGTCCTGCCAGCGAAGAACCGGACAACACTTTTTCTCCCACTCTTCCAAGCATCATAACATCAACTGCAGTCACTCCGACGTTGATCAGATTCTGGAGCGCCATTGGAATAATTAAGGCAAATACATTTCTGTAAAATGCATGCCAGTCAATATTTAGATTATCTGTGGTTTGCCTTTTTATAAATCTCATATAACTCTTTTTCCCCCATTTTCTGGAAAGCGCCCACTTTCATGGTATCCCCTGCAGTCGCCTTGCCAGCCATTTCTTTTAATACTTCATCCGGCTGTACACCCATTTTCATATCTCCCAGACAAGTCGGCATATGCAAAGACCGGAAGAATTCTTCGGTTTTCTCAATCGCTGCCACAGCCGTTTTTTCATCATTTTCCTCATCAATGTTCCATACTTTTCTTCCGTAATTTGCAAATCTTGCCTCGTCCAGATGATAGACGTATCTCGCCCAGCTTCCCCAGACTGCAGATAATGTTGCACCGTGGGCTTCGTCAAATTTTGCACCAAGCTGATGTCCCAGCTTATGGCACAGAAAATCCTTTGGTCTTCCAAGTCCGGTAATTCCGTTATGGGAAATACTTCCGCACCACATGATTTCACTCATAGCATCATAATCTTCTTGATTCTCATATGCCTTTGCTGCATTCCGAATCAATGTACGCATCAGTCCTTCTGCAATCTCATCTGTCAGTTCATTTCCATGTACCGGTGTGAAATAACGTTCAATTGTATGCATAAAAATATCTACAATTCCGCAAGTAAGCTGATATTTCGGAAGTGTGTATGTCAGCTTTGGATTCATAATTGCAAATTTCGGACGAATCAGATCGCTTCCGATTCCAGATTTATCCTGCGTCTCTTCATCTGTCAGTACCGCAGAATTACTCATCTCACTTCCGGCTGCTGAAATTGTCAAAACGGTTCCTACCGGAAGTGCCTTCTTTAATTCTTTTTTATTCTTCCAGAACTCCCAGATATCTGTTCCCGGATTTGCAGCACCTATCGCAATTCCTTTTGCTGTATCGATTGCACTTCCACCGCCTACTGCAAGAATCAGCTCTGCTCCAAAAGCAATCGCTTTTTCAACTCCTTTTCTTGCAAAGGACAGACGCGGATTCGGTTTTACACCGCCAAATTCCTCATAAGAAATGTGTTCTTCATCAAGAGATTTCTTAATTTCATCGAGAAGCCCACTTCTTATAACACTTCCACCGCCATATACAAGAAATACCTTCGTTATCCCCAATTCACTGACCAGCTTTCCAGCTTCTTTCTGCGTATCTTTTCCAAATACAACTTTCGTCGGGGTATACTGTACAAAACTCTGCATCATCAATTTCTCCTTCTTTTTTATATTTTTCATCCACAGCTACAATTCTGATATTTAGAACAAAGAATGTACCTTGGCACATTCTGGCGCCTGCCAATAATTTTATGTGCAATTTCTGAGATAAAAAACTGCAAGCTGTGTACGGTCTCTTAAATTCAATTTATCCAAAATCCCACTGATATAATTTCGGATCGTTCCCTCGCTTAAAAACATTTCCCCTGCAATTTCTTTATTGCTCTTTCCGTCTGCCACAAGTTTCATAACATCACGTTCTTTTTCCGTAATCTCATAAGTCTCATAATCAAAAGCACTCTTTCGCTCTAAAAGTTCCGGCAGTCTGGATATGATCTGAGTTCCGAACACCGTCTGCCCCGTGCACACTGCCCGGATTGCCGGCAGAATACTTGCATAATCCTGTTTTAAAAGATATCCTTTCACACCACATTTCAACGCTTTTACAATATACTCGTCATCAGAAAATGTTGTAAGGAGCAATATCTTTGCCTCTGGTTTTTCTTTTAAAATCTCTTCCGATGCCTCCAGACCGCTCATTGGACTCATACGGATATCCATCAGCAGCACATCCGGCTCATATTTCCGGTAAAGTTCTATAGCTTCCTTCCCATTTGAGGCAATACCCTGAACTTCTATATCCTGATCTTTTTCCAGAATCGTCCTAAGTGCCCCTGATACAAGCATATCATCATCTGCAATCACGATTCTCATTTTAAGATACCTCCTTGGGGATCGTAATAAAAATACGAAATCCCTCTTTTCTTACAATTTGCATCATGCCTCCAAGCATCCGGACGCGGTCGCTCATATTGCGAAGTCCCATACCCTGTCCAGACTGATATTCTCTGGATACAGCTTTTACTCCGCCACTTTGTATTGGTTCTTTCACAGTCCCATTATCCTCCACGATCAGCTGATAAAGCGCTGGGTGCTCCCGCATGACTATCTTCACTTTACTTGCATCACTGTGCCTTACAATATTGTGAAGTGCCTCTTTTACAATTGCGATAAAGCCGTATTTAATCTCTCTTGGAACATCATATCCCATATCATAAGATAAATCTACCGGGCAAAATGTAAACTCCCCCACCAGTTCTTCTGTCACTTCTCTCAGATTCACAGAATCATCATGAAGGTCGTGGACACTCTCCCGCACACTGGTCATGGCTGTATTCAACGACTCCTCCAATTGTTCAATGGAAGAGGACAGTTTTTCGTCTTCATTTACAATCTTCATTGCGCCCACTATAAGGATGCATCTTGAAAGCAAATGTCCCACATTGTCATGAATTTCTCTTGCAATGCGATTTCGCTCCTGAAGTGTTGCCGTATATATTTCATAGTCCTGCTTCTCAATCAGGCTGCGATTCTTTTCATGTAAAAGCAGATTCCTTTCCTTACTGTCATCACGGGTTTTCCGGTATTCCTGTTCCAACTCCTCATAAGCCTCTTCTTTTAACTTCAACACAAGCGACAGTAAAATTCCAACTATCAAAAAATACATTTGTCCATGACTTAGATTCACATTCCCTGACGCACCGGTAAATATCCCTCCTGCCACAGCGAGTATCATGATACCCCGTTTCTCTTTCGTCCAGAATCCATAAAAAAGAACCGGCAGGAATTCACAGATTCCCACACAGTACCAACTTCCGGCTAAAATACATATTAACAGAACATACCTTTCCCAGTCATCTTTTAAGAACATCTGCATGCCAATACAGATCAATGACACCAGAAAGCCCACCACAAAATTCAGGTCAGCCGGCGAAAGTAACAAAAAAAGAAAACTATATAAAATTAACAGAAGCTGCCCTGTCATTCTTCTCATATTTGTTCTCTCCTAACTTTTCTAAAAAGCAAAACATGACATTTGTCACATCGTTTTATGACGTCTGCCACTAACATTATAAGCATAAGACATTTATAATTACAAGTAAGAAATATGCAAGTCTCAAAACTAAGAACTGGAGGAATTTCCTATGATTCATATTGAAAATCTTGTAAAAAGATATGGTGATCTGATCGCACTGGATCACCTGAACCTGGACATTAAAGAAGGGGAGATTTTTGGACTTTTGGGACCAAACGGCTCCGGAAAATCCACCGCGATCGGCTGTATGCTGGCGCTGTTGAAATATGACAAAGGTACGATTCAGATTTTTGGCAAAAACATGACCCCGGACAGTTACGATATCAAAAAAGAGATTGGTGTTGTCATGCAAAATGTGGCTGTGTTTCATCAGATGAGTGTCCGTGAAAATGTAGACTATTTCTGTGGTCTGTATGTAACTGACAAACAAAAGCGTAAAAAGCTGGTGGACGAAGCACTGGATTTTGTTGGACTTACGGAATATGCAAAAAAACGTCCCGGAAAATTGTCCGGCGGTCTTCTTAGAAGACTCAACATTGCCTGCGGTATTGCCCACAAGCCAAAGCTTATCATCATGGACGAACCAACGGTAGCTGTTGATCCACAGAGCCGGAACCGGATCCTGGAAGGAATCTTAGAACTGAACCGTCAGGGATCTACAATCATTTATACTTCCCATTATATGGAAGAAGTTGAACAGATCTGCAGCCGTATTGCAATCATTGATCATGGCCATGTACTTGCGACCGGAACATGTGAAGAGCTGAAAAATATGATCAAAACCGGTGAAACAATCACCATCGAAGCTATAAACCTAAATCCGGAAACACTCTCTGAAATCCGTACGATGCCAAATGTATTTGAACTGGTCTATGAAGAACAGGTATTAAAAATCCGCCTAAGTGGAGGCAAACACAATCTGATCAGCCTCTTAAAATACCTGGGTGATCACAACATTTCTTTCGGGCGCGTATTTTCAGAACTTCCAACACTCAACGATGTCTTCTTGGAAATCACGGGAAAAGAACTTCGGGACTAAGGAGGAATTTTTATGTGGCATTTAATAAAATATCGTTTTCTACAGATTACAAGAAATCGGCCTATGATGTTCTGGGCACTTGCATTCCCAATGATTCTCGGCACACTGTTCTACATTTCCTTTGGAAATATCGGGATATCTGCCACCGGAGACTCCGACTGGGATCCGGTACCCGTTGCTGTTATCAATAAGCTTGAAACAAAGTCATCCGGTACATTTTTTGCAGATTTCCTTGACGCCATGAACGGTAGCGTTCTAGATATTCAAGACGTAAAGAATGAAAAAGACGCGAAAAAGAAACTGGAAAATGATGAGATTCTTGGAATCTACTATGTAAAAGAGATCCCGTCTCTTACGATCACAAAAAATGGAGTCAGCCAAAGTATTCTGACTTCTCTTTTAAACACTTATAACCAGAATGCTTATCTGTTCAAAGAGATTGCCAGAACTCATCCGGAGCGTCTGACTGATGCTGTTGCTTCCTTGCAGACGAATGGCAGTTTCATCACAGAAAAAAGTGTCAGTGGAAAAACATTAAATCCGACTGTATTGTATTTCTTCGCCCTAATTGCCTATGCTTGTATGTCCGGTGCATATCTAAGTATCGAAGCAGTACGTGATACCCAGGCGAACTTAAGTCCCTTAGGAGCCAGACGAAGTATCACCCCTTACCGAAAACAATTTCTTATTTTTATTGATATGTTGGTGCTGATTTTTATACATTTCATAAATGTAATGATTCTGACTTTTTATTTGAACTTTATTCTTGATATTGACCTGGGGAATAATTATCTGGCTATCTTTGTCACGAATTTTATGGGAAGTCTCATCGGAATCTGCCTGGGACTCATGATCGGCTGCATCGGAAAACTTACATTTACAGCAAAAATCGGCATCTGTACCTCCACAACTTTACTGACCGGATTTTTGTCTGGTCTGATGTTTGGCAATATGAAAGATATAATAGAACAGAATGCCCCTATTCTGAACCGTATCAATCCGGCGGCTGTTTTAAGTGATGCTTACTATTGCATCAGTGTCTACAATGACACGTTACGATACCAGAGATGTATGATCACTCTGCTGATCATGAGTGTTCTTTTCCTTGGTATTGCATTCTTAGGAGTAAGGAGGGAACGTTATGACAGTATTTAAAGGATTTTTGACAATTACAAAAAGAAATCTCGGATATGTTTTCATGTATATTATCATTTTTCTCACAATTACAATTGCTGTACAAAAAAGTGAACTTACAGATACCGATAAAATGTTTGAACAGACAAAACTCGACATTGCAGTCATTGACCATGACAAAAGTCCGGTGTCCGAAGCCCTGACCGATTATCTGGCTTCCCGGCACAATCTGATTGATATTCCGGATACCAAAACTGCCATTCAGGATAACCTGTTCTACCGGCACGTCTATTATGTATTGACGATTCCAAAAGATTTCACTCAAAGCTGTAAAAGCAAAACTGCAAGTCTTACCGTCACAAAAGTTCCGGGCAGTACAAGTGGTTACTATGTAGACAGTCAGGTCAATGCATGGGTTCAGGAAATGCATATGCTTCTTGCCTCCGGTTATTCAGCCGAAGATGCCACTGTAATGCTTAAGGAGGCTATGACAGAAGAATCTCATGTAACGATGCTGGATCAGAACGGATATGGTGGAAATATTCCGATGCACGCATACATGTATCAGTATATGCCTTACATTATCCTGTCCATTCTATGCTATGTCATTATAACGATCATGATGTCATTCAACAATCCAGAAGTCCGCTCACGAATACTATGTACTTCCATTTCCAGCCGGAAGTACAACCTGCAGCTTGCGCTCGGCTGCACAGTCATCGGACTTGCCGTCTGGTTTTTATGCACACTGCTTCCAATCATATTGTATGGAAAAACATTTCTGGCAGACACAAACCTTACATACTATCTGACCAACAGTTTTATGATGTCTCTGTCCGCACTAAGCCTGGCATTCTTTGTCTCCACATTTACAGACAAAGAACAACTGATCAGTGCAGTCGTCAATGTGGTCAGCCTTGGAATGTCCTTCTTGTGCGGAGTCTTCGTCAGTATGGATATCCTCGGAAAAAGTGTACAGAAAATTGCCCAGTTTCTTCCGGTCTACTGGTACGAAGTTGCAAATAACCTGCTGAAAAGCCACAACACATTCAGTGGAACACAGATTCACACCCTGTACACCTGCTACGGCATACAGCTTCTCTTCGCCCTCGCATTCTTAAGTCTCGCCCTCATTGCAGGCCGTATGAGACGTCAGACCGCATAATTTACATTTATATAAACGGGAAGAAGCCCCTGATGAACTTAATCATCAAAGGCTTCTTTTACTTTATCCATAAATCCTTTTTTCTTCTTTTCCGGCTTTTCTTTCTCACCGGCATTTTTTCCTGCCTGATTTAGTGTATTTCCCGCCAGTTCATCGAACTTACGAAGTGCTTCTTTTGCCTCATGGCTCAACTTCTCCGGTGTCTGGATCACCAGTGTTACATAGTGATCACCGCGAACCTGCGGATTACGAAGTGATGGAACACCCTTTCCTTTCAAGCGCACTTTCGTATCTGTCTTAGTACCTGGTTTCACATTGTAGATAACTTCTCCATCTACTGTCTTGATGCGGATATCTGCACCAAGTGCTGCCTGTGCAAAGGAAATCGGAACCGTTGAGAAAATGTGTACATCCTGACGCTGAAAAATTGGGTGTCTGGATACTGTGACCTGCACAAGAAGATCTCCTCTTGGTCCGCCATTCACTCCCGGTTCACCTTTATCACGAATTCTTACACTCTGTCCGTCATCAATTCCTGCCGGAATCTTGACAGAAATCTTCTTCTTACTGGAAATATATCCTGTACCGGCACAATCCGGACATTTCTCACGAATAATCTTACCTGTTCCATGACAATCCGGACAAGTCTGGACATTCTGCACCATACCGAACAGTGACTGCTGGCTGTATACAACCTGACCTTTTCCACCACACTTTGAACATGTTTCTGGAGTTGTTCCTGGTTTTGCACCTGTTCCATTACATTTCGGGCATGGATCCTTTAAAATTACATCAAGTTCCTTCTCACATCCAAATACCGCTTCTTCAAAAGAAATTCTTACAGTCTTGCGGATGCTTGCCCCCTTCATCGGTCCCTGGCTGCGGCCTCTGCTTCTTCCACCGCCAAAAATATCGCCAAAGATATCACCGAAAATATCGCTAAAATCAGCGCCATTAAAATCAAAGCCGCCATATCCGCCGGCTCCTCCTGCTCCACCTTCAAATGCTGCATGACCAAACTGATCATACTGACGTCTTTTTTCAGGGTCACTAAGTATAGCATATGCTTCCGAAGCTTCTTTAAACTTCTTCTCCGCCTCTGCATCTCCCGGATTCATATCCGGATGATACTTTTTGGCAACTTTACGATATGCCTTTTTCAAAGTCGCTTCATCGACATCCTTACTGACGCCGAGAACCTCATAGTAATCTCTCTTTGCTTCTGCCATTACTTTCTCTCCTTAACAAAAGGAAGTTCCGCGAAACCTGACCTCCTTAAAATTCAGTCACATTCCGCGGAACAGCCTTCGCATTCGATGCGGTATTATTCCGCCTTTTTATGCTTTAGACTTCTTTATAATCTCCGTCTACTACATCGTCTCCCTGGAAACCGTCTGGTGCCGGTCCTGCCTCTGGTCCTGCCTGAGCACCTGCTCCCTGTGCTCCCTGTGCTCCCTGTGCAGCTGCTCCTGCCTGCTCATACATCTTTGTGAACAGTTTCTGAGCACTTTCAGAAAGCTTCTCTTTACCAGCTTTAATCTCAGCAATCTGAGCGTCTGTAATATCGTCCATATTTACTTTTTCAAGAATCTCTTTCAGTGCTTTGCAGTCAGCCTCTACACCTGCTTTATCGTTAGCATCCAGTTTATCTCCAACTTCCTGGATAGCTTTCTCTGTCTGGAACACTAAAGCGTCTGCCTCATTCTTTGTATCGATGCCCTCTTTACGTTTCTTATCCTGAGCCTCAAATGCTGCAGCCTCTTTTACAGCCTTATCAATCTCATCATCAGACATGTTAGATCCTGCTGTGATTGTGATGTGCTGCTCTTTACCTGTTCCAAGGTCTTTTGCAGATACATTTACGATACCATTGGCATCGATATCGAATGTAACCTCAATCTGCGGTACTCCTCTTGGAGCTGGTGCGATTCCATCAAGCTGGAATCTTCCGAGAGACTTGTTGTCTTTTGCGAACTGTCTCTCACCCTGTACAACATTGATGTCAACAGCTGTCTGGTTATCTGCTGCTGTTGAGAAAATCTGGCTCTTCTTTGTAGGAATTGTTGTATTTCTCTCGATCAGTCTTGTAGCAA
>OLNG01001532.1_pt1 | contig 11501 bp, 8 predicted proteins | sample 1643091 | NCBI WGS metagenome assembly OLNG01 (sample SAMEA3136661, study PRJEB25190) | human gut metagenome | biome: human gut; feature: human-associated habitat; material: faeces | place: Austria | collected 2013 | reverse complement strand
GCATAAATTCTGTGCATCGCGCAGCGTGTTGCTGGGCACGGAGTGAACAGTAACAAATAATATAAAATATCTATAAAATCAGGGCATCGGCTTTCACGTCGGTGTCCTTTTTGTTATAATAAATTATAAAACAACATTTCTCCGTATACCGGCATATAGTAAAAGAAGAAAAGAAATACGGGCGGAAAAATATGGCATATAAGATTGTAGTGGACAGTGGACACGGAGGAGAAGATCCGGGTGCAGTCTATCCGGGCAGGCAGGAAAAGGAAGATACGTTACGGCTTGCACTGGAAGTAGGGAGACTTCTGGAGGCAGGAGGACAGGATGTGGTGTATACAAGAACCACGGATGTCTACCAGACACCCTTTGAAAAAGCGCAGATTGCAAATCGGGAAGAAGCGGATTATTTTATTTCGATTCACAGAAATTCCAGTCCAAGACAGAATCAGTATCAGGGGGTAGAGACACTGATCTATGACAAGTCGGGAATCAAACTGAAGATGGCAGAGGCAATTAACGGGGCTCTGGAGGAGGTGGGATTCCGTAATCTCGGGGTGAAAGAACGACCGGGACTTGTAGTGTTGCGAAGAACAAATATGCCGGCACTTCTGGTGGAGGCAGGATTTATTAACAACGATCGGGATAATCAGCTGTTTGATGAAAAATTTACAGAAATCGCAGGAGCAATTTCTGAGGCGATTCTCGGTACACTGGATCAGGAAACTGTGGAAGATCCACTTTTATATCGGGTGCAGGTGGGAGTTTTCAGAAATAAAGAAAATGCAGACCGGCTGAATTATGAACTTCTGGATAAGGGATATCCATCTTATATTTTACAGCAGGACGGATATTATAAAGTCCAGGTGGGAGCTTTTGAACAGCTTGGGAATGCTGTTTTGATGGAACAAAGGCTTCGAAAGGATGGGTATCAGACTCTGATCACAACCCGCTAGAAGACAGGATGAAGAAGGGAGCAGATCCATGGGAATACAAAAGAAAGACAGAGAATATGAACGTTTTTTAGATCAGATCAGTGATTTCATTTTTGTGGAGGATAAACCGGAGAGGGCAGATATCATTTTTGTACCGGGTAATGGATTTCCACAGATGTCCATAGAAGCGGCCAGACTGTGGAAAGAGGGAATGGCACCCTGGATACTGCCTTCCGGAAAATACAGTATCGGAAAAGGTGCATTTACAGGGGTACAGGTCATGAAGGAAAAATATCAGGGACCGTATCAGACGGAATGGGAATTTATGAAAGATGTGCTGCTAAAAGAAGGCGTGCCGGAAGAAGTGATCCTGCGGGAAGACGGGGCTACATTTACCTATCAGAATGCGATCAACTCCAGAAAAGTGACGGATGCAGTGGGCATTCGGGTGAAAAAGGCAATTATCTGCTGCAAAGCCCAGCATGCCAGAAGATGCAAGCTGTATTATCAGTACTTATACCCACAGACAACCTTTCTCATTTGCCCTTCGGATGTGGGAATCAACCGGGAAAACTGGTTTGATACGCAAAAAGGCAGAAAGGAAGTACTGGGAGAAGTAGAAAAATGTGGGGAACAGCTGCAACGGATCTTTTGCAGGGAAGCGGATTCATGGAGTATCTGAGAGATTCGGATAAACAGATGATACGAACAGGATGTTATCATTTCATACGGAAGGCAGGAGGGTGTTATGGCAGCATATGTGGAAATGGATCAGGTTACAAAAACCTATCAGATGGGAGAAGTGACGATCAAAGCTGCGGATGGTATTTCTTTTCAGGTAGAAAAGGGAGAATTTGTGGTCGTGGTCGGACCAAGTGGAGCAGGAAAAACAACGGTGCTAAATATTCTCGGCGGCATGGATACTGCAACGACCGGAAAAGTATCTGTGGACGGAACACGGGTGGATAAGCTGAAAGGGAAAAAGTTGATCCAGTATCGGAGAGAGGATATTGGTTTCGTGTTTCAGTTTTATAACCTGATGCAAAATCTGACTGCACTGGAGAATGTGGAGCTGGCACTTCAGATCTGTAAAGATCCGCTGGATGCAAAGACAGTTCTTGAAGAAGTGGGGCTTGGGGAACGGATGTATAATTTCCCGGCACAGCTTTCAGGTGGGGAACAGCAGAGGGTGGCGATAGCCAGAGCCCTGGCAAAAAATCCAAAGTTACTGCTCTGCGATGAACCGACGGGTGCGCTGGACTATGTGACCGGAAAATCGATACTGAAGTTATTACAGGATACCTGTCACAAAAAGGGAATGACTGTGATCGTGATCACACATAACTCTGCACTGACACCTATGGCGGATCGGATCGTCCGGATACGAAACGGCAGGGTGGCAGAGATGATACAAAACGAGAATCCAACACCGGTGGAAGAGATAGAATGGTAGGTGGAGAGGATGAAAGCATTTCGGAAAGATTTTTTCAGAGAGATTTTAAAGAATAAAGGACGGTTTTTATCTGTTTTTTTCATCTCCCTGCTGGGTGCGGCGTTCTTTTCGGGTATTCGGTCAGCAGAAGGAGATATGAAAACTTCAGCGGATGCTTATTACGATCAGACAAATTACATGGATCTGCGGGTGCTGGGAACGCTCGGTCTTACAGACACGGATATGGAAGATATCGCAAAGGTGAAAGGCGTAGCACAGGTAACCGGCGGGCATACGTTAGAAGTATTACATAAAGAAGGGGAAAAAGAACAGACAGTGAAGCTGATCGCGTTAGAAGATGGCGTAAATGAACCACAGATTCTGGATGGGCGGCTGCCGCAGAAAACGGATGAAATTCTGGTGGACCAGAAATTCCTGGATGAAACCGGAAAAAAGATCGGCGATCAGGTGATATTTGAGAGTGGTACGGACACTGCACTTTCGGATGACCTTGTTCATGAAACGTTTACGATTGTGGGATCGGCAACGTTACCCTATTATATGGAACTGACCCGTGGAACGGGAAGTATCGGAAACGGCAGTATTGACAGTTTTGGGCTGTTACTTCCGGAGACGTTTACCAGTGAGATTTATACAGAAATCTATGTGCAGGTGGATGGGGCAAAGGAGCTGGAAAGTTACAGTACCTCTTACGAAAAGGCTGTAAAACAGGTACAAAACCGGGTAGAAGAGCTGGAAGAGGAAGCATGTCAGAGAAGATATGATGCGGTTTATCAGGAGGGGGAAGACAAGCTTTCCGATGCCAGAAAACAGGTAACAGACGGTGAAAAGGAACTGGCGGATGGAAAAAAGACGCTGGAAGACGGTACTTTGCAGATCGAAGAGGCAAAAGATACCGTCGCTGAAAAGGAAAAAGAACTGAAGGAAAATGAATCCCTTCTGGCAGAAAAAGAGACAGAATTGCAAAATGGGGAGAATCAGCTTGCTACAAAGGAGAAAGAACTGACTGCCGGAGAACAACAGCTGCAGCAGAAAATGCAGGAACTTGCAGCCGGAAAACAGGAGCTTGCGACAAAGCAGACAGAACTGACGGATGGAAAGGCACAGCTGCAGATACAGGAAGAAGAGTTGAATACAGCCAAAAGTCAGCTTGAGGAGCAGGCGGCGAAACTGGAAGAACAGAAAAGTCAGCTGGAAGAAAAAGAAAAGGAGCTGGATGAAAATGAGGTGACAGTAACTGCGGGTATCACACAGGTACAGGAAGGGCAGGAACAGCTTGCCACCGGTATGCAAAGTGTGCAGGAAGAAATCACCCGACTGGAAGCACAGAAAGAACAACTCTCGCAGATGGAAGAACCGGATGCGGAACAGCTGCAGCAGATCGAGACTGCTTTGCAGGAGTTAAAACAGCAGCTTACCGGACTGGAAACACAAAAGGAAGTGCTGTCACAGAAAGAGACGGAACTGACCGGGAATCTTACACAGATCCAGTTGGGCAAAGGAGAACTCGAGCAGGCAAGGACGCAGCTGGATGCCGGAGAAGCGGAAATTAGTATGCATCGTCAGGAACTTGCGGCGGGCAAGGAGAAAATCGCACAGGCAAAGGAACAGCTTGCAGCAGGAGAAAGACAGATCAGTCAGGTACAAAAACAGCTCGCGGATGGTGAGGCGCAGATTGAGCAGGCAAAAGCACAGATTGCGGACGGAAAGAAGCAGCTTGCCGGAGCAAAAGCTGAACTTGCAGATGGAAAGACGCAGCTTTCTGCCGGAAAACAGCAGATTGTGGATGGAAAAAGCGCACTCCGGGAGGCAAAAGATGAGATTGATGCGAAAGAGACGGAACTGGAGGACGGCTGGAAGGAATACAGAAAAGAAAGCCGGAAAGCAGAGAAAAAACTGGCAGACGCAAAAGAAGAAATTGCAGACGGAGAAAAAAAACTGGAGGATCTGAAGGTTCCGGACTGGTATGTATGGGGACGAGATCAGGTGACTTCCACGGAAAATTACGGACAGGATGCAGTGCGCATCACAAATATAGGAAAGTTCTTTCCGGTCATTTTCTTTCTGGTGGCAGCGCTTGTCAGCCTGACGACGATGACTCGAATGATCGAGGAACAGCGTCAGCAGATCGGTACACTGAAAGCTCTGGGATACGGAGACGGTGTGATCGCGGTAAAATATCTTGCCTACGGACTGATGTTTACCATCTCCGGTGCATTTGTCGGAGTGCTGCTCGGTGAGAAAATTCTGCCGTGGGTGATCATGAATGCGTATGGTATGCTGTATACGGGTATGAAAGAGTATCTGACCCCGTTAAACTGGGAAGAGGGCGGACTTGCGATCCTTGCGAGTGCACTCTGTACCGGTGTGGCAACTGTAGTGGCATGTTATAAGGAACTGGCAGCGCGCCCGGCACAGCTGATGCGCCCGGAGGCTCCAAAAAACGGAAAGAGGATTCTGCTGGAACGGATTCCATTTTTATGGAAACATCTGAACTTTACAACAAAATCAACGATCCGGAATCTGATCCGATATAAAAAGCGGTTCTTTATGACTGTCATTGGTATCGGTGGATGTATGGGACTGATCGTGGTGGGATTTGGCTTGCAGGATTCGATTACTGCGATTGCAAAGAATCAGTTTGTCAATCTGTTTACCTATCAGGCAAGCGCTGTTTTTAACGGGGACGCCACGGAAGAGAAAAAGGCACAGGTACAAAGCGAGATGGAGACGTATCCGGGGATACAGCAGATTCTGGAGATGTATTGCCAGAGTGTGGAACTGCAGTCACCGAAGCGCAGTGTGGATGCGGTGATGGAAGTACCGAAAGATCTGACTTGTTTTGGAGATTTCTTTGATCTGCGTGATCGCATCAGTGGAAAACATTATGATTTCCCGGCGCAGGGGGCTGCCATCAGTGAGAAGACGGCAGATATTCTGGGACTCAAAGTCGGTGATACAGTGCAGATGAAAAAGGGTGATCAGATTGTGAAAGTCGAAATCACGGAGATTGTTGAAAATTATGTGCGGCATTTTATCTATATAACGACAGACACATATCAGACCTTGTTCGGGGAAGCGGCAGAGTATAATCAGCTGTTGCTTCGCTACGAAGATACGTCAGACAGTTACGAGGACGGACTGGGACAGACGATCATGGAACATCCGGAGATCGCAGCTATATCCTTTACGTCAGATCTGATCAGTGAGATTGACAACATGCTTCGCTCTCTGAATATCGTCATTGTGGTTCTGATCGTATCGGCAGGTTTGCTGGCATTTGTGGTGCTGTATAATCTGAACAATATCAATATCACAGAACGTCAGAGAGAGCTGGCAACACTGAAAGTGCTTGGATTCTACGACGGAGAAGTGGCTTCGTATGTATATCGTGAGAATATGGTGCTTACGGTATTCGGAATCCTCGCAGGTGTGGGAATCGGTGCTTTTCTGCATGGAAAGGTGATCCGAACCGTAGAAGTGGATATGATGATGTTCGGAAGAAGTATATTTTTCAGAAGTTTCTTGTACAGCGGACTGATCACACTGGCATTTGCATTGTTAGTCAATGGAATGATGTATTACCGGCTGAAAAAGATTGATATGATCGAATCACTGAAAAGTGTGGAATAAAAAAGAAGAAGAGGTTAATCCTCTTCTTCTTTTTTATCGTAAAAATCTTCCGGTATATAGATGTGTACAAGTTCGATACGGTTTTTGTCCACCTGATCAACGACCAGTTTCAGATGATTATCTGTGATACAGGATTCACCGGGAACCGGCAGGTGATCGAGCTGTTCGATCACAAAACCTCCGATAGAATCGTAATCTTCCGTTTCCAGATGCAGATCCAGAGCTTCATTCAGATCGTCCAGTTTGGCAGAACCTTTTGCAAGATATTCTCGTTTCGGAACGATTTCTTTAAAGTCTTCCTCTTCGTCGGCATCGTATTCATCACGGATCTCTCCGACGATTTCCTCGAGCAGGTCTTCCAGTGTGATCATACCGGCGGTTGCGCCATATTCATCAAGGACTATTGCCAGATTGACGGCATATTCTTTCATCTCCATCAGAAGATCTGCCGTACCTTTGTATTCATAGGTAAAATATGGGTTTCTGAGAAAATCCCGTACAGAAAACGGTTTTTCCGGATCTCGCAGAATCAGGTCTTTCATATTCAGAGTGCCGATGATGGTATCTGTTGAATTTTCATAGACCGGATAACGTGTATAACCGTCTTCACGGAATGCCTGAATTACTTCGTCATAAGTGGCATCCACATTAATCAGAGACATATCGATACGGGGAACCATCACATCCTTGGCCTGAGAATCACCAAAATCGAAAACGTTATAGATCATCTGCCGTTCTTCGCTCTCGATGACACCGTCTTCATGACTGACATCCACGATGGTACGAAGTTCCTGCTCTGTCATGGCATTTGGCTTGGCATCGGGATCTACATGAAGCAGAAATAAGACACCTCGCGAAAGCAGATTCACAAAGAAAATTATAGGAGTCAGCAGCCTGGTCAGAGGATAGATTACCGGTGCATAGGCAAGAGAGATTTTTTCTGCCTGTAATGTTGCCAGGGTTTTCGGAGTAATCTCACCAAACAGAAGAATCAGCAAGGTCAGAACGCCGGTGATAAAACCAATAAAGGCATTACCAAGAACTCTCGTGGTCCAGGTGGTTGCCAGAGAAGATGCTGACAGGTTGACAATATTGTTGCCGATCAGGATCGTACTCAGAAGCTTTCCCGGATTTTCAATAATTTTCAATAAGGTTTTTGCTTTTTTATTCCCATCGTCAGCAAGAGACATGATACGGATCTTGTTGACTGTAGTCATGGCCGTCTCTGCGGAAGAGAAAAATGCGGAAAGCAAAATTAACAGCAGTAACACAATTAGTTGTATGGCGTCGCCAGAATCCAAAAATATTCACTCCTTTGAAAATATGTAGTAGTTGTACTTGAATATACAGGAATTCGATTCAAAAATCAAGACAAATTCTTGTAAAATCATATTTTTTGGGGTGTTGAAAAAGAGAAGTATATGTTATAATATAAAATTGAATAACTGTGAAAGTAGTAAAAAAAGCTGTGAAACCGCAGCTGAGAATACAAAGCAGGAGAGATGTGGATAATGAAGAAAAATAATAAACCGGCAGCGAAGCGATACATGAAGACGGTGGGAATGGTGATGGCATCTGTGATGGTTCTTTCTTCCACAACCGGTCAGATGGTATATGCGGAGTCTGCAAAAGACCAGAAAGATACTCAGGATGGGGAAAAGAAAGAAGAAAAAACTATCGTATATCTGAATGGAAAAACGGGAAATGATAAGAATAGCGGCGAGAGCCAGGATGAGGCAGTAAAAAGCTTTGAAAAGGCAGCAGAACTTGCAGGATCCTGCGGTGTGATCCGAATCTGTGGTACAGTTACTGTAGATGAGGAAGAAACCTGGGAATTACCATCCGGAGTTTCTATCCGCCGCGCAGAAGATTTTGAAGATGCACTGGTTCGCGTGACCGGCTGTCTGAAGCTGGATAATGTCCGCCTGTATACAGAGGATATCACCGGCGATGGTGAAGTAGAAGGAGCAGCAGAAAAAGAAAAAGTTTATGTTCCGAAAGTAATTACGGTAAAAGATACAAAAGCACTGTCAGAGATTTCCCTGGAAGGCTGCGATGGAGACGGAGTATTTTCCTGGGAAAAAGAGGATGCAGTTCCAACAGAATACGAGACAGACTATCAGGTGGTTTTCCATCCCTATGACACGAAAAAGATTGATTACAGCAAGGAAAAAGGATGGGACGAAGACAGCGAAACTGTGACCAGAAAGGTTACTGTTCGCGTAAGTTCTCTGAAACCGGAAGTCACACCAACGCCGGAAGCAACCGATACACCGGAAGTCACACCGACTCCGGAAGCAACACCTGAGGTTACAGTGACACCGAAACCGACAACAACACCTGAAGTCACGCCACAGCCGGAAAGCACACCGCAGCCAACACCTGAGGTTACGGAACCGACAGATCCGGGTTCAGAAGTGACACATCCGGACACAACGATTACCCCGGAGCCAACAGAAGTGCCGGATGTTCCGACGGAACCGGAAGTACCGCCAACGGATCCGGCAGAACCAACGCCTGAGACACCAAAACCACAGCCGGAGTTACCGTCTGATACCGTACCAGAGACACCAGCAGATACAGAAAGCACAGAAGGATCCGGACTTACCTGGGAGCAGATGAATGAGATTGCAACGGTACAGGAACAGCTGGATTTCCTTCCAAGCGAAGTGACGACAACGGAAGAGGTAGAAGCAATCGTAGCGGCTACAAAAGAATACGAGGCACTGTCTGAAGCACAGAAAGCTTATATAGAGGCAGACAGTCTGGTACTGTTACAGACAGCCCAGGAACAGGCGAAGACGGTCAACCGGACAAGCAACGGCGTTACGGTAGACGGTGATTTTCCATGGTACATACAGTTTCAGGTACAGTTGAATAATGATAAATCTGACAGTTCCGTTCTGAACGGTCAGAATGTAGATACTTTTATCAGCCCATATGAGATGAAGCTGTGGGATATGATGAATGATAATGAATATCAGTTGAACGGACAACAGGTGCGCATCACGATGCCGGCACCGGACGCTCAGCTCTATACACAGCTTGTTGTGATTCATTATCTGAAAGATGGAAGCATCGAGTATATTACTCCGATTTATAATGCAGACGGAACACTGAGCTTTGTGACAACTTCTTTCAGTCCGTACAATGTGGCAGGTCTGAAGATTGCAGGAAGCCAGTCTCTGGTAGGCAATACGGATAAGGCATATACAAATAAAAATACAACAACTTCCGGAAGTACTACGACAAAACTGACACCGAATGTGTCCGCAGGAAATACAGGCAGCAGTTCAAACGGAAGCACATCCGGCAGTGTGACAAAGAAAAACACACAGAAGAGCCAGACACAGCAGGCTTACGGTACGACACTGAAAAGAGTCAATCCGAAGACCGGAGACTATCAGCAGACAGCCTGGTATGCAGGACTCGCGGCAGCAGCGCTTGCAGCACTTGGTATCGCAGGCAAGAAAAACCGAAAAAAAGAAATCTGAAGCCGATAAGGTATAGAATGTACAACCCTCCCATATAGTACTGTATGGGAGGGATTTTTTTGGATACAGGGAAAAACATCTGGATACAAAAGAGTAGCAGAGTCATAAAAGGTCTGATCGTGTCCTATCTGGTCAGCGGGGCAGGGCTTTTGCTTCTGGCATTGCTGTTGCTGAAGTACCAGCTGGATGAGAGAAAAGTGTCCGCTGGTATTCTGGCTGTTTATATTCTATCCGGATTATCGGGAGGAATTTATATGGGGAAAACAGCAGAAAGAAAAAGATATCTGTGGGGAATGATACTTGGCAGTATATACTGGGGTATTCTGATGCTGCTTACCATCTTTTCCGGTGCAGGTACGGGATCGGGGGTAAAAGGTGCATTTCTTACACTTCTTATCTGTGCAGGGTCGTCAACTTTGGGAGCAATGGTGACGGGAGCCTGAAAACAGTGGCAGATCGTGAAAATAGCCGGAAGTTGCGAAAAAAACTCTTTGAAAATGAAAGAACATATGCTATAATGCAAGAAGTAATAACATAAGGAGGAAGCAAAATGAAACATATTAAAACTTTAAATACAAAAAGTTTACAGAACACAATGAAAAAAGGTGGATGTGGTGAATGTCAGACATCCTGCCAGTCTGCTTGCAAGACTTCTTGTACAGTAGGAAATCAGAGCTGCGAAAACACAAAATAAGAAATCAGCAGGCTCTATGATGCTTGGAACATACAGGCAGCGGTCCAAAAGCCGCTGCTTGCTTTTTGTTACATAGCATATCAAGAATTGATCCGGTGGATCAATTGTGATTACATTGTATATCGAAGCAGAAGATGCTGCTGCGCAAGAAAAGAAGAAGGAGAACAAATAAGTGATTCATCAGTATAAAAGTAATGGATACGCAATTGTTCTGGATGTAAACAGCGGATCCGTTCATGTGGTGGACGATATTGTATATGACTGTATCGCCCTGCTGGATCAGGGATGTTCCAACGAAGAAGTGACAGAAAAACTGTCGGCTTCTTATTCCGGAGAAGACCTGAAGACAGCTCTTAAAGAAATTCAGGAACTGACCGATGAGGGAATGCTGTTTACCGAGGACATTTATGAAAATGCGATAGAGCATTTTAAAGAACGGCCAACTGTAGTCAAAGCACTGTGCCTGCATATTGCCCACGACTGTAATCTGGCCTGTAAGTACTGCTTTGCGGAAGAAGGAGAATATCATGGAAGACGTGCACTGATGTCCTACGAAGTAGGAAAGAAAGCACTGGATTTTCTGATTGCCAACTCCGGAAGCAGGAGAAATCTGGAAGTAGACTTTTTCGGAGGGGAACCTCTGATGAACTGGCAGGTTGTCAAAGACCTGGTAGCTTACGGAAGAGAGCAGGAAAAGATACATAATAAAAACTTCCGTTTTACCCTGACCACCAATGGTGTTCTGGTTAACGATGAAGTGATGGAGTTTTGTAACAAAGAGATGGGCAATGTGGTTATGAGTATCGACGGACGAAAAGAAGTCCACGATCATATGCGTCCGTTCCGCAAAGGTGCCGGAAGCTATGACCTGGTAGTTCCGAAGTTCCAGAAATGGGCAGAGAGCCGTAACCAGGACAAATATTATGCCCGCGGTACATTTACCCATTATAATCTTGACTTTTCCAAGGATGTACTGAACCTGGCAGATCTGGGATTCAAACAGATATCTGTAGAGCCGGTTGTAGCACCTTCGGATGCGGACTATGCACTGCAGCCGGAAGACCTTCCGAAATTGTTTGAAGAATATGATACCCTGGCAAAAGAGATGATCAAACGAAATAAAGAAGGAAACGGATTTAACTTCTTCCACTTTATGCTTGATCTGACCGGAGGTCCTTGTGTATACAAACGTCTGTCCGGATGTGGGTCAGGAACAGAGTATCTGGCAGTTACCCCATGGGGAGACCTGTATCCGTGCCATCAGTTTGTAGGAAACGAAGATTTCCTTCTTG
>OLNG01001521.1_pt1 | contig 11635 bp, 13 predicted proteins | sample 1643091 | NCBI WGS metagenome assembly OLNG01 (sample SAMEA3136661, study PRJEB25190) | human gut metagenome | biome: human gut; feature: human-associated habitat; material: faeces | place: Austria | collected 2013 | reverse complement strand
ATAAAAAAATTTATACAGAAAAATCAGATAAGCAAGATTTCTGTCATACTATATAGGAAAGGAGGACGTTTTATAAAAAAGCAAGAATTCCCCTGACTCTTTAGGCTGCGGGATGAATTGTAAAATTCGTGTAACGTCAGTAGTAGGCGGAGAAACGGTATCCCCCACTGACATGAAGTGAAACCCCACCGGAAAAACATCAGCATTCAGTCTCCGCATAAAGGATACCAACTGAAGATTAAAACAAAGATGATGGGAGATAAGAAAGGAGAGACAATAGAATTTCCCAATTACGAAAAATTATTTTAAAAGAAAAGGAGAAATCAAATGAGTAAAAAGAAAATTTTGACAGGTATTTTATTAACAGTTATGGTACTGACAAGTGCAATTCCAGCTTTTGCAGCGGAAACTGTATGCACACATCCTGAAGAGGCATTGGATTGGGCATATCCTTATAAAAAGAAACCAACTTGTCAGGAGACAGGGTTAACTGATGAAATTTGTACTATTTGTGGTGCAGTTGTACATGCTGATGTGGTAGTTCCTAAAGATGATCACTCTTACAATGTTGAGAGTGTAAAAAATTCCGTGATTACAGATGATGGAATTGATTATGGAACAATCACAAGTAAATGTAAATGGTGTGGAAAGGAAATGACTAGCAAATTAACTAAAGATCCTGAAAAGTGTGAACATTGGTCACAAATGACATATACGGAAGGGAAAAATGCCACTTGTGAAGAAGACGGATATACAGGCGATTTTATCTGTACAGACTGTGGGACCGTTATTAAAGGAGAAGTTACTTCTGCTTATGGACATCATTGGAATAACGGAGAAGTAACAAAAGCACCAACAACATCATCTGCCGGAGAAAAAACATATACCTGTATCAATTGTAAAAAAACAAAAACAGAAGAGATTCCGAAGCTTACAGAGACAAGTAAGCCATCCGAAAGCGGTAAAAATAATACTATAATTGTAAATCCTGCAAAATCGGTTGTAAAAGCTGGAACAAGATTTAGTGTTTCTGGTCAGGTTTACAAAGTGACAAAAGCAGGCAAGGAAGTCAGCTTTATTCAGGCAAAGAAAAATGCAAAAAGAGTTGTGATTCCTGCAACTGTTAAAAGTAAAGGTGTTACATATAAGGTGACTTCTGTAGCGGCAAAAGCTGTAAAAAACAATAAAAAAGTGAAATCTGTAGTAATCGGAGCGAATGTTAAGCGTATCAGCAACAATGCGTTCTATAAATGCAAGAGCTTAAAGACAGTAACCATTAAATCAGTGCTGCTTACGAAAAAGACAGCAAATAAGAAAGCGTTCAAGGGTGTTGGTAAGAAGATGGTTATCAAGGTACCGAAGAAAATGAAAAAGTCATATGCAAGGATTTTTAGAGGATTAGCCATTAGATAGCTTATTTTAGCGAGGGATTAACGGTAAAATAAACATAGATTTATAAAGTCTTTCCTTTTAAGGCCCTCTTTCTATCTGAGAAAGAGGGCTTACATATTAATAAAAAGAGTCAAAAGAGATAATCAAAGTGAACTACCCACCACCTAAAGGTAGTGGGCTTTTGTTAAATGGTTCACCAGACTAAGCATTCAGAAATGGATACTACGATATTTAGGTCATGATACCCTCGGTTGACGCAACAGACCGTCGCTCTATCATACATATTTAACAAAATAATATAAGGATTCCCCTTCCTCAACATCAGTAGGTAGGGGAGGAATTATCTAAAATTCACTAAGCGTCAGTGGTGGGCGGAGAGAGATTGGTATCCCCCACTGACAAGAGACTTAAGCAACAGTCGGATTTTCCCGATATTCAGGCTCCGTTAAACTTACCGACTGTGGATTAAAACAATTGTATCAATGTGTCCGAGTGATCCAGCAGCATATCCGACTTATGGCGGTTGGAAACCAGCACATTTAGGAACGCTTACAAGTTCGAGAAAGCAATAAAGACTTATGTGAATGAGACAAACTGGAAAACTATCCATACAGAGTATCTTTATAAAACCAGGAAGAAAAATTCTAAAACTATGTATATAAAGTATAAAAGAACTCATCTGCGTAAATATAGGATGCATTACAAAAAGAATTCCAAAAAATATACTAAAGATGAGCAAAATAAGGTTATTCTTACAAAGAATGGCTCTTCTTATAAAAAACCAAAAAGTCCTTATAAAAAATGGTGATCTATGTCAATGATATAAAGATAAGGAAGTGATAAGATGAGAAATCCATGCGGAATATGTATGGAAAAGGATCGTTGTCAGGGGATGAATCAACCCTGCAGGCAGAAAAAATTTTTCGAACAATTAAAAAAAGAAGATTTGCAATCGAGCGGTAAATCAAAAAAGTATTTGGAAAGAACACGATTCTAAGAAATATAATGGCGATAATATTTTTTTATACTACTGCAATGCTTAACCCTTTAGTCCTGAAAAAGTTGTCTTTTCAGGACTTTTTGTTATTGTTTTGCTTGTTCTATCATTATATATCTGAGATAAATTGTTGACGAAAAGGAGGTTAAAATATCGAGTCAAAATCTCAATTATATAATAAATGGAGGAATTTATCATGACAATTTATTTAAGTACAGTAAGAACTTTATTTATGTATGTTAATATTATCTTTTTTACTATTTATATCTGGTATTGTGGCTACTGTAAAGTTTTTTTACGAGAGCAAATTGATGACCAAAGAAATAGTTGTAAATGGATTCATGAAAAGATTAAAGGGGTAGAAGAGAAGAAATGGTTATGTAGTGCTTGGCTTAATATTGCGGTATATGTTGTGGCATTATATTATAATGATTTGCAGATGAGGACAACAACATGGTTTTTCTTTTCTGGTATTCTCTTTGCTTACTGTGAAACGGAAAGCTTCAAAGAATTTTCAAATGAACTTAAAATGACAATTCATACTACCATTATGGTATCTATAATCATGTTTTGTAGTGCCAATGATATTGTAACATATATAAGTAATCAGACCGGAATTCTATTTTTAATGGGGCTTAGATATATTTTTATAAAAATATATCAACGCATGAAAATAGAATATATGGAATATACCGATTTAATAATTGCTCTTGTTTGGACAGGTTTTCTTTTAATCTTTATTCAAAAATTTTTCTTTAATCCAGAATTATATTTACTTGTGGCCACTTGTATAATCTTTATGCTTAAAGATCATATAATTCGTACATTTTCGAAATACACTGCTTATAAAGCAACTTCGTTTATGCTTATAGAAGCACTTATACTAACAATTGGAATATATGGAGGATATCATTTATTAAGTATAGGGATAAATCCATATTTTTGGATAGCAGTATGTATTATTGCCGAATATTCTCTCTTTCTTTGGGAAACGTATTATTTTATTTGCATAATAAAAAATCAGAAGCTGAATAAAACCACTATCGGGTAAGAGAGACATATGAAATATATTGGAATAATTATTAAAAATATAAGAAATTTTATCAGAAATTTATGCTCAGAAGATTCTCCAATGGAAGATATAAAGAGAAATTTTTGTAAATATTCTAAAATCAAGAGAGAGTTTGACTCCAAAAAATTACATAGAAATTTTTAAATGTAATTGAAAATCCCGTCATTTGTGGCGGGATTTTTTTCTATTTTTTATTTCTCCAGTAAAACAATCATATTAATAATGCCACAATAATTGTTTTATTTTACCGTTTAGGAAATGACGGAGAAAGGAGATTTTATGAGAAAAAAAATCCATTCATTGCCATCTTATTAACCTTTGTTTTATGTGCTGGAGTTTCTTCTTTAACAAAAAATCTTTTCATAAAATCCGACCGACTGGTAAGAAATTAGAAATACTTATACAGAAAAATCGAACCAGCCAAATTCCTGACATACTATATATGAAAGGTAGAAGGATTTTATAAAAAGCAAGGATTCTCCTGCCTCTTTAAGTTGTAGGATGAATTGTAAAATTCATGTAACGTCAGTGGTGGGCGGAGAAGTTGTATCCCCCACTGACAGGAAGTGAAACCCTGCCGGAAGAAATGCCGGCATTCAGCCTCCGCATAAAGGATACCGGCTGTAGATTAAAACAATTTTTATTGATGACAACGATATACCACTTTGATTCATTACTTTGGAGGAATTGTTATGGAAAGAGAAAAAATTAAGCTTTCTTTATTTTATCTTATGTTATGCCTCATTATTCTTTTATGTCTGAGTAATAAGGTAATCGCGAAAGAAAATACACCAAATTCTTATAATATACCAACAGATTGCTATTTGAAGGTTACTCCACGAAAGAAAAAAACTGTGTTAACACAATCTTCTACGCCGCAGATTACTGTCAAGAAGACGACAAAAGTTACAACAAAAAAAGAAAGAATGAAGAAAACGGCAAAGAAAAATTTTTCAAAAACTACAACAAAGACGCGAAAAAGGAAAAAGGTATCTAAAAATGTTACAGTCTCTACTGTAGTAGAAACGGTAACTGTTACGACAACAAAAATATTGAAAAAAAAAGGCTCTAAGATTAGAACAGTTGTAAGAAAGACTGTAACAACTGTAAAAACAACTAAAACTACAATAGCTACCAGCAATAATTCTATAAATATAAATAGTTTAGACAGAGGATTTATGATTTCAAAATTCAGTGATATAAAAGGGCATGTGAATCCTAAAGTTTATAATGCATTTGATGAACTGGGATTTACTTTTAAAATTGATTCACAATTAAAAACAACTGGAGTATTCAGTATTCAAAATCACTGGATAAAATTAAAAAATGGAAGGTCGGCTTATCTTCTTCATGAGTTGGGACATTTTGTATCTTGTTTGAAAGGAAAAAATGGCTCAAAAATAGATACATCTTCTGAGTTTGTGCGTATCTATAATACAGAGAAAAATAATTATGTTGGTTATAACAAGGGATATGTGACAAGAACTTCTTCTGAATTTTTTGCGGAGGCTTTTCGTGATTATACGGACAATCCTATTATTTTAAAAAAATGTTGCCCGCAGACATATGCTTATATGGAGAAAATGGTAAATTCAATCTCGGCAAATGATATAGTTAATTTCCGGAATAGATATGGATGGTGTTGGACGAAAAATTAGAAATTTGTTAACAGAAAATCTTTTTCGTGTTAGATAAAAGGGATTTTTCCAGAGAAGAATTGGATGCAGCATATAAAAAGTTGGAAGATGATCTGATGAACGATAGGATTACTCCTGATGAACATATTACAAGATATAATACCCTTATGAAATTAGAAAATCAACCATTTGGACCTCCTCAGTTACATGAACATATTTAACATCTCGTTGTCTGTGGCTGAATACTTTCTAAAAATATTTTCCACAGAAAAACGGGTTGTATTAATTAATATATCATACTTTCTATAGAAGAAAATTTTTGATTCTTATTATTTTTCTTCAACATCAGTAGGTAGGGGAGGAATTATCTAAAATTCACTAAGCGTCAGTGGCGGGCGGAGAGAGATTGGTATCCCCCACTGACAAGAGACTTAAGCAACAGTCGGATTTTCCCGATATTCAGGCTTCGTTAAACTTACCGACTGTGGATTAAAACAATGATTAAAACAATCGCAATAAACAGAGGCTTAAGGTTGCCAATCAACGAAAAGACTTTCTGTATAAGCAGTCAAGACAGATAACCAATGCTTATGATCGAATTTGAAAGGGGGGATACTATGAAAAAATTTGATACATATATAGTTAACAAAATTTTTACAGTACCGTATTTGGATAGAATGATAAGCGAAGATAGTATTCCCGACTCTTTTTTTGAGTGCGTAAGGAGATATGTAAAAACGGATGATGCAACGATTGGTGAAGCAATAAGCGAAATATATCATTTCATGAATTATGAATATAGAAATGAGTATTATTATAAAAATACAATACTTAACCAGTTGCTTATAAAAAAACATGATTTGTATAATGCAGCTGCACTTACTGAATTGCCTATTGGTAATTCAAAAGCAGATTTTATTATGATTAATGATCGTGGAGTAGTATACGAAATAAAAACAGATTTAGATAATCTAATTCGATTAGAGAATCAGCTAAAAGATTATTATAAAGTATTTAGTTATATTTATGTTGTGGTTGGAAATAAACAATTACCACATGTAAAAGAATTTTTAAAAGATCAAAAAGTTGGAATATATGAACTAACTGCAAGTGGAAGACTGATTTGTAGAAAAAAAGCTTTTTATAATAGAGATAATCTGTCATATGGAGCAATGTTCCAAGTGTTACGTAAAGCGGAATTTGAATCTATTATATTGAAACATTTTCATAGGTTACCAGAGGTTAATAGCTTTCAATATTATAGAGAATGTAAAAAATGGTTGGAGCGTATAAATATTGTTACATTGCAAAAAGATGTGATGAAATGTTTAAAAGCAAGAACATTGATGTTGATAGAGAATAAATTAGAAGAAAAGGTTCCGTATGAATTAAGGTTTTATGCATACTTTTCAAAAAAAATCGGCACTAATTATCAAGACATAGATAAATTATGGAATGCAAGAATGTAGGGAAGGGGCATGTATTTTGTTAACAGAAAATCTTTTTCGTGTTAGATAAAAAATAATTCTATAGAAAAATTAAATACATGAGATTTCTTCCATAGATATGAAGAGAAATATTAGCATTCAGTCTCCGCATAATAGATACCGGCTGGAAATCAAAACATATTGGTGTTGGAGTTACCTGTGGGGACAGAGTGATCCTTAAGGATGAACACGAACTTCATTCATTTATCTGCAGCTTTACTGGAACAAGTGTCTACTTGGTGGATAAAAACGGCTGCTATGTATCACAGCCCGGAAAAACATATAAACAATGGCCATTATGGAAGGGATGATATCGGAAATATAGGATTCCAGAGAAATGAAAATAATCCATTAGAAACAGATACCGTAATAATAGATGAATCCAGTATGATTGATCAATCATTAATGTATGCGTTATTAAAGGCTATTCCTAAAAATTGTCAGCTCATACTGGTTGGTGATAAAAATCAGCTTCCAAGTGTTGGGGCTGGAAGAATATTGGCAGATATTATTGCTGCTGATATTTGTCCAGTGATTGAATTAAAAAAAATTTACCGACAATCCGAAGAAAGTTATATCGCGGAAGCTGCACATGGAATTTTAGAAGGAAAAGTACCATATCCATGGGGAAAAGATAAAAAGATAAAGGATTTTTATTTTATTCCTGTAGATTATTCTGATAAAGAAAAGGCTGCGACAGTTATTTCTGAATATGCTGGAAAAAAGGTTCCTGCTTTTGCGAACAATGATGTTCAAGTCTTAACAATGACAAGAGTTCGGGCAACAGGATGTCAGGAATTAAATGAAAAAATAAAAGAGATTACAAATCCTTCTGATAGATCCAAAAGAGAATATAAAAATTTTCGTGAGGGAGACAAAGTTATTCAGATGAAAAACAATTATAAACTGGAAAGAATATATCCAGATAAAAAGAAAAGCATTGGAGTATTTAATGGAGATACCGGCAAAATCATAGAGATAAATGATAACGATGAGAATATAATCGTGAGAATGGATGATGAAAGCATTGTTTCTTATTCCTATGAAGACATAGAACAGGTCGAACTTGCTTATGCAATCACTGTACATAAATCTCAAGGAAGCGAATATCCTGTGGTTTTAATCCCAGTGTTTGACTTTATTCCCAATCTTACAGACCGGCAGATTATATATACTGCAATTACAAGAGCGAAAGAAATGGTTGTATTAGCAGGAGATTATAAGAAATTACAGATGATGATAAGAAATATAAGAAGTGTAAAACGATACACCAGATTAGAATATTTATTAAAAGCGAGGTCGTAACATGAGAGGAATTATCAAATATCCTGGAAGTAAATGGAGGATTTCTGATTGGATTCTTTCTTATTTTCCAAAACATCATAGTTATTTAGAACCATTTTTGGGTTCTGGAGCAGTGTTCTTTTCTAAGCAACGCTCAAATATAGAAACGATTAATGATTTAGATGAGGATGTTGTTAACTTATTTCATTGGGTGCAACATGACCCAGAAAGACTGGCCCATGAAATATATTATACCCCATATTCCAGACAGATATATGACAATGCATTTTTGCCAGATAATGAAAACAGTTTGGACAAAGCAGTCAAATTTTTAATTCGTTTGAACATGGGCTATGGTTATCGTACTACAGGGGCTAAAGTTGGATGGAAAAATGATGTGCAAGGAAGAGAAAAGGCATATGCTGCATTAGATTGGAAAAGCTTACCAGATAGAATTTTGGAGATAACAGAACGGCTTAGAGGAGTGCAGATTGAAAATAGACAGGCAGTGGATGTTATTTCCAGATTTAACTATGAAAATGTATTGATTTATTGTGACCCACCGTATCTGCTCGATACACGAAGCGGTGGAGAACAATATAAGCGAGAAATGACAGAAGATGATCATGAGAATTTGTTGTACCAATTAAAAAAACATAAAGGTTTTGTCTTACTTAGCGGTTATGAATCAAAAATGTATGATTCATTGTTAAAGGACTGGCACAAAGAGACTCATATAAATTATTCCCAAGCGGGAAGCAAAAAACAGGAAGTTTTATGGATGAATTTTGAGCCGCCAGCACAGTTATCCATTTTTGATTTATAGGAAAAGGTGCAGAAAAGAATATATAATATGGCAGATAACTAAATAATTCTAAAAAAAGAAGGGATAAAATATATGTCAGAAAGAATCATATTCTTAGATGTTGACGGTGTTCTTAACTATATGTCTTATCGGAATAAAAGTACAGCCAATATAGATCCTTCAAAAGTCGAAATGCTTGCTTATATCTGCACCCAAACAAATGCGAAGGTTGTTATAACATCTAGCTGGCGTGGGTCAGAAACATACACCCCAAGAATATATTATATATTGATTGATATCCTTAAAGAACATCATGTTCCAGTGCTTGGAGATGCTCCTTATATTGAAGGACAGTTTACCGCATCTGTTGATACTGAGAAAAGTTATTCCCTAGATGAAATAGGAGATATGTCTTTTGAACCGGGTACAGGACGGGGTGCAGAAGTAGATAAGTATATTAAGGATAATAATATTAAGCAATTTGTTATCTTTGATGATGAAGATTGGGACTGGACATATTATGGATTGGAAGAACATTGGTGCAGGTCTACATATTATGATAAAAAATACGGCGGTTTACAACCAAGACATATTAAAAAGGCTATCCAATTATTAGATTAGAAAGGCTCATGCTATTACAGTACGAGTCTTTTTTATTCCCTTATGTAAACGAACATACTATTTTCGAAACAAATTTATTGATGTGAAGGAGGTTAAAATGCTAAATCATTGTTTCTAAAAAAGATATAAGGGAGAAATTAAAATGAAAGAGATGATAATTGATGCTTTCGCAGGAGGAGGCGGAGCAAGTGTTGGAATTGAAATGGCTCTTGGCCGGCAAGTAGATGTAGCGGTAAATCATGATCCAGATGCAATTTTAATGCATAAAACAAATCATCCTAATACAGTGCACTTGACGGAAGATATTTTTAAAGTAGACTTGAAAAAATATACAAGAGGGCGGCATGTTGCTCTTATGTGGGCAAGTCCTGACTGCACTTCTCACAGTAAAGCAAAAGGTGGACAGCCTCGTAAAAAGGGATTAAGAATACTTCCGTGGGCTGTGTATAAACATGCAAAAGTAATCCTTCCAGATGTAATAATAATGGAGAATGTTGAAGAGATACAGCAGTGGGGTCCGTTGGATGCAAAAGGATATCCAATTCCGGATAGAAAAGGAGAGGATTATAAAAAGTTTATCTTAGCAATGAAAAGGCTTGGTTATGTCTTTGATTGTCGTGAGTTAGTAGCGGCAAATTATGGTGCACCAACCACACGCAAACGATGGTATGCAGTATTTCGGAGAGATGGCAAGCAAATCAAATGGCCTATACAGACGCATAGTAAAGATGGTATCAACTTCCGCAAATGGAAACAGTGTGGAGATTATATTGACTGGAGCGATCTGGGTAAATCTATATTTGACAGAAAAAAACCTTTGGCGGAGGCTACTCAAAAAAGGATAGCAAATGGAATAAAGAAGTATATCATTAATAATCCAAATCCATATATTGTAAAAAACAAAAAAGCATCGGCTTTTATCATTCAATATCATGGTGAAACAAGGGAAGGCGATTCCAGGGGGCAACTTTTAACAGAGCCTATTAAAACAATCGATACATCGAATCGATACGGCTTAGTTACTGCATTCATTACTAAATATTATAAGACTGGAATAGGACAAGGGTGCGATGAACCACTCCATACCATAACGACTTCTCCTGGGCATTTTGGTCTAGTATCGGCATTTTTAATCAAATATTACGGGACTGGATGCGGACAGCAATTAGATACTCCTCTTGGAACAATTACCACAAAAGACCGGTTCGGATTAGTTAATGTAATCTTAGATATAAAAGGAGAAAAATACATTATATCAGATATATTTTTACGGATGTTAAAACCAGAAGAATTAAAGATAATGCAGGGTTTTCCTAGAGATTATATTATTGACCGTGATTATAAATGGAAAAAATATCCTATAGCTAAACAGGTGGCCCGGATAGGAAATAGTGTAGTTCCTATTATGGCACAAAAATTGGTAGAGGCAAATTGTGGATACTTAAAGCAGGGAGAAAGAGCAAGAGGATTGATTGTTTATAAAGATCAAGAGCAACTAAGATTTGCGTAAAAATTGGTTTACTTTAGAAAGGAAATAAAATTATGACAGGAAAATGTCCAATTTTATTTGAAAATAATCAGAAAAAATATCAGTTAACAAATCAAGAAATTCGGGAATTTTGTAAACTTGGATGTTCAGCTGACTGTGATATTTATTTGAAAGAATATGTTGATGAATTAAGGAAAAGAAAGGAATGACGAATCCTCGGTAAAGTGAGATTGATTGTCAAGCGTGAATAATGACAAGAACAAAAGAACTGATAATTGCGTGAAAAAGATATGTATGGAAAATAAATCATATCTAAGTAACATGAGGTAAGCCCTGCCGGAATAAAAACATTGCCCGGACTGTGGCACCAAGTTGGTATACTAAAAAAATTATTTCTCGTTTGGCAGAGAACCTTTATGAAAAAGATTTCTTGGCAGATGCGAATAAATGTGTCGAGTTCACTACAGATTTTTAATGTTTGCGGGAGCTGTACCATCTATTTGAAGATTTCAAAAAAAAGGAGAATCCAGAAATTAAAGAGGTTTTCAAAAGAAACAATGGTAGCTGCTCTGAATAGTAATTTTCAGAGCAGCTTTTTATTTTATTCCTAAAATATCATACTACCTTTGAAACAAATCTATTGATGAGAAGGAGGAATAAAATTATCAATCATTGTTTCTGAAAATAAAGATATGTATTTGAAAAATAGCATATCAGTCGTTATTTTATAATGTTTGCAGATTAAAACAAAAGGAGAAAAAATGGACACACCAACAAAACAATTTGTAAAAGAGGTACTAACTGGAAAAAATCAATTTACTTTTTCTTTTGGAACAGATTGTCTATATGCC
>OLNG01001501.1_pt1 | contig 11752 bp, 9 predicted proteins | sample 1643091 | NCBI WGS metagenome assembly OLNG01 (sample SAMEA3136661, study PRJEB25190) | human gut metagenome | biome: human gut; feature: human-associated habitat; material: faeces | place: Austria | collected 2013 | reverse complement strand
GACGGAAGTGTGCAGGAACTGGATGTAAAGGATCTGGTGTCCATGAATATGTGGGGACTGACACCGGACTTTATGGAGATTCTTGAGAAAGGATTTTCAGAATTTCTCAGTGGACTCGCACCGGAAGATACAAAAAAGGAATATCTGCTTCCGGAGTTAGTTGACCATCTCATCAAAAATAAAAGTGCTGAAGTTGATGTCCTGGAGACAAAGGATACATGGTTTGGTGTAACCTATCAGGAAGATAAAGAAACAGTAATGAGAGCATTTAAAAATCTTACAGAAGCGGGTATATATCCTCAGGGACTTTATCAATAAGTTAAGCAGATATCTGCAGCTTTCGCAGGAGACATGTCTGATCTGATTAAAAGCAGTTTTGGGTGTGATCCGGGAAATACAGTATGCAGTGCAGAAACAGAGGATATTGTAAAAAGTAAAGGAGAGCAACTATGGGAAAATATTTTGGAACAGATGGATTTCGTGGAGAAGCAAATGTTAAACTGACAGTAGATCATGCATTTAAGGTGGGGCGCTACGTAGGCTGGTATTATGGAAGAGACCATAAAGCTAAGATTGTTATTGGAAAAGATACAAGAAGAAGCAGTTATATGTTTGAATATGCACTTGTTGCAGGTCTGACAGCGTCCGGTGCAGATGTATATCTTCTTCATGTAACGACGACCCCAAGTGTTTCCTATGCAGTACGTACAGAGGACTTTGACTGTGGTATTATGATCTCCGCAAGCCATAATCCATTCTATGATAATGGTATCAAACTTCTCAATGGAAACGGACAGAAGATTGAAGCGGAAGTAGAAGCAAGGATTGAAGCATATCTGGATGGCCTGATCGAGGATCTTCCTCTGGCAACTAAAGAAGATATTGGACGCACTGTGGATTTTGCTTCAGGAAGGAATCGTTATATCGGACATCTGATCTCTATTCCAAGCAGGGATTTCAAAGGCATTAAAGTAGGGCTTGACTGTGCAAACGGAAGTTCTTCAGCTATTGCAAAGAGTGTATTTGAGGCACTTCAGGCAAAGACTTATGTGATCAATAACCAGCCAGATGGCACAAATATCAATACAAACTGTGGCTCTACCCATATTGAAGTCCTGCAGAAATATGTTGTGGACAATGGACTGGATATCGGTTTTGCTTATGATGGTGATGCAGATCGCTGTATTGCTGTTGACCATAAGGGAAATGTGGTCGACGGTGATAAGATTATGTATGTATGTGGAAAATATCTCAAGGAGCAGGGCAGATTAAAAGATGATACAGTAGTAACCACTGTTATGTCAAACCTCGGTCTGTACAAATCTCTGGAGAGAGAGGGTATGAAATATGAGCAGACTGCAGTAGGAGATAAATATGTGGCAGAGAATATGATGGAGAATGGATACAGTCTTGGCGGTGAGCAGTCCGGACATATTATTTTCAGCCGTTACGCTGCAACAGGTGATGGAATCCTTACTTCTCTCATGGTAATGGAAGCGTGTGTAGAGAAGAAAGCAACTCTGTGTGATCTGGCAAGGGAAATGAAGGTTTATCCACAGCTTCTCAGAAATGTCCGGGTGGCAGACAAGAAGACTGCGAGAGAGAATCCGAAGGTAGTTGCTGCTGTAGAGGAAGTTGCAAAGAAACTGGGAAGTGATGGGCGTATTCTGGTACGCGAGAGTGGCACAGAGCCATTGATTCGTGTTATGGTAGAAGCCGGAACAGATGAACTCTGCCTTGAGAATGTTGATCATGTAGTAAAGGTAATGGAATCCGAAGGATTGCTCATTGACTGATTTACTGGCAAAGGAATTACATGTATAACAGAAAAAAAAGATTATTTCTGACTGCTGTCTGCTTAAGCCTTGGACTTCTGACAGGCTGCAATGTGGGAAATACAAAGAATTATAAACAGGCTGCACAGGATCTGGAACAGGGAAATTATGAGGCAGCACTTGAAGAATACGAGACAGCAATTTCTGAAGGAGTGAAGCCTGCACAGTCGTACAGAGGTGCAGGTGTAGCGAAACTCAAGCTTGGAAACTATGAAGAAGCCATAACATATTTCAATGATGCGCTTAAATGTGACAAAGTTGGCAAAGCATTAAAGAAAGATATTCTGTCGTATAGAGCTGTGGCTTATCTCAAAGTAAAGGATTATGAGGCAGCGCTGGAAGACTGCCAGACTCTGGCAGAAAACTATAAAATGGATGCGGATCTGTACTTCCTTACGGGAGAAACAGCATTGGCCATGGATTCCTATGAGGAAGCTTCTGCTAATTTTGAACAGGCCTACGGCGAAGATGCAACTTATGACAGAGCTATCCAGATCTACGGGGCATATCTGAACAGGGATATGGAAGCAGACGGAACCCGTTATCTGGAAGCTGCTTTGTCAGGAACTGCAAAAAATGCAGAGGATCATTGTGACCGTGGCAGAGTTTATTATTATATGGATGATTATGAAAATGCTGAAAGTGAACTGAAACAGGCCATAGACGGCGATAATACGGAGGCACTGGTTCTGCTTGGTATGGTATATATGGATAAAGGAGACAGCGCAAATGCAAAAGCAATGTTTCAGCAGTATGTATCACAGGCAGAAAACGGAGCCAAAGGATTTAACGGACTTGCACTGTGTGATATAGAGGATGGGGATTATGACAGTGCCCTTTCTGATATAGAAAGCGGAATCCATGAGGCAGGAGCGGAGGATATGCAGAGTCTGCTGTTTAATGAGATCGTAGTCTATGAGAAGAAACTGGATTTTCAGACTGCTTTGCAGAAAGCACAGGAATATCTGGAATTATACCCGGAAGATAAAACTGTTAAGAAGGAACTTGCATTTCTTAAAACGCGTGTGTAATATCCATCTGACTGAGGAGAATTTATGGAAGAATTTGGAAAGCTTGAAGAACGGGTGGTTCTTGTGGGAGTGCAGACGGATGATCATGATAATGTGGAAGAATCCCTGGATGAACTGAAGGAGCTTGCATCAACTGCGGGAGCTGTTACAGTGGGAAGAATCATTCAGAATCGTGAGTCTGTGCATCCCGGAACTTATATTGGAAAAGGAAAGATAGAGGAAGTACGTGCACTGGTATATGCTATGGATGCAACCGGAATTATCTGTGATGACGAACTTTCTCCTGCACAGCTGAATAATCTGGAGCGGGAACTGGACTGTAAGGTGATGGACAGGACATTATTGATTCTGGACATTTTTGCAGCGAGAGCTATAACCAGTGAGGGTAAAATACAGGTAGAGCTTGCACAGCTTCGCTACAGATCTGCCCGTCTGGTCGGTCTCAGGGAATCTCTTTCCCGTCTGGGAGGTGGAATCGGAACCAGAGGTCCGGGAGAGAAAAAGCTGGAGACAGACCGTCGTCTTATCCGTACAAGGATCTCTGCTTTGAAGCAGGAATTATCCCAGGTGGAAAAACACAGGGAACTGATCCGTTCCAGCCGGGCCAGAGGCAATATGAAGACTGCTGCGATCGTAGGATATACAAATGCGGGAAAATCTACGCTGCTGAACACACTGACAGGCTCAGAGGTTTTATCAGAGGATAAACTGTTTGCTACACTGGATCCAACTACCAGACTTTTAAATTTGAAGGACGGACAGCAGATTCTTCTCACAGATACGGTTGGATTTATCCATAAGCTTCCGCATCATCTGGTCGAAGCATTCAAGAGCACATTGGAAGAGGCCAAATATGCAGATTATATTATCCATGTGGTAGATTCTTCCAATCCGCAGGCAGAGATGCAGATGCATGTGGTATATGAGACATTAAAAGAACTGGGAGTGATGGGAAAGAAGATCATCACACTCTTTAATAAGCAGGATGCGCCGGGGGCATGCGTACTGCGAGATTTTAAATCGGACTATACGCTGAAGGTCTCTGCAAAGACAGGCGAGGGTCTTGCAGATCTGAATGATCTTCTGGAGAAGCTTCTTGCTGAAGAACAGATTTATGTGGAGCGCCTTTTCCCTTATCAGGAAGCAGGAAAAATCCAGCTGATCCGCGAATATGGGCAGCTTATCTCAGAGGAATACACAGAGGAAGGGATTGCTGTGAAGGCAAGGGTGCCGAAAGAAATCTACGCCAGAGTTGTATAAAAAAATATTTTGAAAAATAAGAAAAATACCATATATTGTGCCTTTTGCGAAAATGAGGAACATTATGTGGTATTTTGCGTGTTGACGAACCGGTGATACTCTGATACAATGAACCTACAGTGTTACTCAGAGCAAAGTGGACAGTAACGACAGAAATATCTCCGGTAAGAATATGCAGGAGAAACAGATTAACAAGAGAAAATGGGGGCATTAGATATGTTTCAGGTAGTAAAACGTGATGGCGAAGTGGATGAGTTTAAAATAGGCAAGATCACAGCGGCTATCCATAAAGCCTTTGATGCAAAAGAGAAAAATTATAGCGAAGAGATGATTGATCTCTTAGGGCTGCGTGTTACTTCTGATTTTCAGAAAAAGATTACAGATAATAAGATTACAGTAGAAGAAATTCAGGACAGTGTGGAGAATGTGCTGATCCAGGCCGGATATGCAGATGTGGCAAAAGCCTACATTCTTTACCGCAAGCAGAGGGAAAAGGTTCGCAACATGAAGTCAACGATCCTGGATTACAAAGAAATCGTAAACAGTTATGTGAAGGTTGAGGACTGGCGTGTAAAGGAGAATTCCACAGTTACTTATTCAGTTGGAGGTCTGATCTTAAGCAACTCCGGTGCAGTTACTGCAAATTACTGGCTGTCTGAGATTTATGACAATGAAATCGCAGATGCACACAGAAATGCGGATATTCATATTCATGACTTGTCCATGCTGACCGGATATTGTGCAGGATGGTCACTGAAACAGCTGATCCAGGAGGGACTTGGCGGTATTGAAGGCAAGATCACATCTTCACCTGCAAAGCATCTGAGTGTTCTCTGCAATCAGATGGTAAACTTTCTTGGGATTATGCAGAATGAATGGGCCGGAGCGCAGGCTTTCTCATCCTTTGATACTTATCTGGCACCTTTTGTCAAGGCAGATAATTTAAGCTATCCGGAAGTGAAGAAATGTATTGAGTCTTTTATTTATGGAGTCAATACCCCAAGCAGATGGGGAACACAGGCACCTTTCTCCAACATTACGCTGGACTGGACAGTACCGGATGATCTTGCAGAGCTTCCGGCTATCGTAGGCGGAAAGAATATGGATTTCAAGTACAAAGACTGCAAAAAAGAGATGGATATGATCAATAAGGCATTTATTGAGACCATGATCGAGGGGGATGCCAACGGACGCGGGTTCCAGTATCCTATTCCGACCTATTCCATAACAAATGAGTTTGACTGGTCTGATACAGAGAATAACCGCCTTCTTTTTGAGATGACATCCAAATATGGAACACCGTATTTCTCAAACTATATTAACAGTGATATGAAACCAAGTGATATCCGCAGTATGTGTTGCCGTCTGCGTCTGGATCTGAGAGAACTCCGCAAGAAGAGCGGTGGTTTCTTCGGATCAGGAGAGAGTACCGGTTCTGTGGGGGTAGTAACTATAAATATGCCGCGTATCGCATATCTTTCCAAGACACCGGAAGAGTTTTACAATCGTCTGGATCGCTTAATGGATATTTCCGCACGTTCTCTGCATATTAAACGTGAAGTAATTGGTAAGCTGCTGGATGAGGGATTATATCCTTATACAAAGAGATATCTTGGAAGCTTTTCCAATCATTTCTCTACCATTGGACTGGTGGGAATGAACGAGGTTGGTCTGAATGCCCGCTGGCTGGGAAAAGATATGTCTGATGAGCGTACGCAGAGGTTTACAAAAGAAGTTCTTCTTCATATGCGGGAACGTCTGTCCGATTATCAGGAGAAGTACGAAGGAGAACTGTTTAATCTTGAGGCAACTCCTGCTGAATCTACTGCCTATCGTCTGGCCAAACACGACAGAAAACGCTGGCCGGATATTAAGACTGCAGGCAAGGAAGGGGATACTCCTTATTATACAAACAGTTCTCATCTTCCGGTTGAATATACCACAGATATTTTTGATGCACTGGATATTCAGGATGATCTGCAGACGCTTTATACATCAGGTACTGTATTCCATGCATTTATCGGTGAGAAGCTTCCTGACTGGAAAGCAGCAGCAGCACTGGTACGTAAGATCGCAGAGAATTATAAACTGCCGTATTATACGATTTCGCCGACCTATTCTGTATGTAAGGAACATGGCTACATCAGCGGAGAGCATTTCACTTGTCCGAAATGTGGTAAGAAGGCGGAGGTTTATAGTCGTATCACAGGATATTACAGACCTGTACAGAACTGGAATGACGGTAAAGCACAGGAGTATAAAAACCGTACGCTTTATGATGTGATGCATTCAGATATCAGAAAAATACAGCCGGTTCATGCCAGTGTAGTTACTGTGACTAAGGATGATGTGAAGATAGAACCTGTGGCATCACATAAATACCTGTTTACAACCAGTACTTGTCCGAACTGCAGAGTGGCGAAGAAGATACTGGAAGGCAGGGAGTTCGAGATTATTGATGCGGAGAAGAATCCGGAGATGGTGAAGGAGTTTGGAATTATGCAGGCTCCGACTCTGGTGATCACAGACGGTGAGCATATGACGAAATATGTAAATACATCCAATATTAAGAAATATGTGGATGAGGGATTATAAAGATACTGAGAGAGTTGACCGGAGGATAAAAGAGATGATCAAACAGAATGTTGTATTTGTGGAAAATAAAGCAGGAAGTCTGAAAAGAGTGACAGGGATACTTGCAGATAACGGAATTAATATTTATGGATTTGCATGCGTCGATGCACCGGAGTTTGCAATCTTCCGTATGATCTGCAACGATTCGGATAAAGCGGAAATTGTTTTAAACAGGAGTGGATATATGAATCGTATTACACAGGCGATCGTAGTTGATATGAAAGATCAGGTAGGCGGTCTGGATGAACTCCTGAAAGTAGCATCAGACAGTAATGTAAGTCTTGACTATATTTATACTTCTTTCCACAGAAAAGATCTCAGACCTGTAGTAATTCTTCAGACGGAGGATGGTGCAGTGACAGAATGCATTCTTAAGAATAATGGATTTAATGTATTTACTTCAGCAGAAGAACTGGAGAAATAATACTGTATAAGACAGTGAGAGAATCACAGGACTGGGGATGGTTCTGTGATTTTTTGTATATTCATACATATAGGAAAGTTGAATATATCTTGACTATATGACTAGGAATACTATATAATAAAAGAAAACAATGATAATCCGACGAAATTTAATCAGGAGGTTTTGAAAAATGCAGATTTCTACAAAAGGAAGATATGCTCTGAGACTTATGCTTGATCTTGCAGTTCATAATACAGGAGAACGGGTCAAGATCAAAGATATTTCTGCAAGGGAAAATATTTCAGAAAAATATCTGGAACAGATTATTTCATCATTAAAGAAGGCAGGATATGTAAAGAGCCTGAGAGGGGCACAGGGCGGTTATATGCTTGCCAGAGAGCCGGAAACATATACGGTGGGAACTATTCTGAGACTGACAGAAGGCAGCATGAAGCCGGTAGCCTGCCTGGAGGACGAACCGAATCAGTGCAGCAGAGCCGGGGAATGCGTCACACTCCGTCTCTGGAAGATGCTTGATGAAGCTATTGAGGGAGTACTGGATAAGGTTACATTGCAGGATCTTAAAGACTGGTATGAAGAGATGGGAAATGATTATGTAATTTGATTTTCCCTCTTGACAACAGTGGATTTATAGAATATTATGTATATAACATATAATTCATATATACTTAGTATGAAATAAGGAGGACGAACTCATGGCAAAAATCTATAAAAATGCAGCGGAACTGGTTGGAAATACTCCTCTCCTTGAGGTTGGAAATCTTGAAAAAGAGCTTGGGCTGGAAGCGAGAATACTTGTGAAGCTTGAGTATTTTAACCCGGCAGGAAGTGCCAAAGACCGTATCGCCCTGAGTATGATCGAAGACGCTGAAGAGAGAGGCGTTCTGAAGCCTGGCGCAGTGATTATCGAGCCTACATCAGGTAACACCGGAATCGGTCTTGCTTCTCTTGCTGCAATCAAAGGATACAGAGTAATACTTACGATGCCTGAGACAATGAGTGTTGAGAGAAGGAATATTCTGAAAGCATACGGTGCAGAAATCGTATTGACAGATGGAACAAAAGGTATGAATGGCGCAATCGCCAAAGCAAACGAACTTGCGAAGGAATATGAGAACAGTTTTATTCCGGGACAGTTTGATAACCCTGCAAATCCTGCGATCCACAAAAAGACCACAGGTCCGGAAATCTGGAGAGACACAGACGGACAGGTAGATGTTTTTGTGGCAGGTGTTGGTACAGGCGGAACGATCACCGGTGTTGGTGAATATCTGAAATCCCAGAATCCTGACGTGAAAGTAGTGGCAGTAGAGCCTGCAACTTCCCCTGTACTTTCTCAGGGAAAGAGCGGTCCGCATAAGATTCAGGGAATCGGTGCGGGATTTGTTCCGAAGGCATTAAATACAGAGGTTTATGATGAGGTTTTTCCGGTTGAGAATGAGGATGCTTTTACAGTTGGCAAGCTGATCGCCAAACATGAGGGAATTCTTGTTGGTATTTCTTCCGGTGCGGCTCTCTATGCGGCAATCCAGCTGGCTAAGAGACCGGAGAATAAAGGAAAAACAATCGTAGCTCTTCTTCCGGATTCCGGTGACCGTTACTATTCTACTCCATTATTTGTGTAAAATGAAAAAAGCCCTTTTTAGGGCTTTTTTTATTTTACATAAATGTGTTAGAATAGATATACTGTACAAATGATTTTTATGTAACTGTTCAGTATTTTGCAGAACAGCTATCATAACATAAATAAAATTATCATAAACAATAATATTCCGTGTAATCGGATCACAGAACAGGATGGAATAAAAATGAGAAAAGCAATTATCGCAATGAGCGGCGGAGTGGACAGCTCTGTGGCAGCTCTGCTTACAAAGGAAACCGGTGATGAATGTATCGGTGCTACCATGAAATTATTTCACAATGAGGACATAGGAGTAAAGAGAGAGAAAACCTGCTGTTCTCTGGATGATGTGGAGGATGCCAGAAATGTTTGCTACAGAATGGGAATCAGGTACTATGTTTTTAACTTTTCCGAGAGGTTTAAAGAGGATGTTATGGACCGTTTTGTGGATGCCTATGAGCATGGATCCACGCCAAATCCCTGCATTGACTGCAATCGTTATCTGAAATTTGACAAGATGTTTCAGAGAATGCGTGAACTGGAGTATGATTATATTGTAACCGGACATTATGCACGTGTGGAATATGATGAGGAGAAGAACCGTTACTTATTAAAGAAAGCTGTGGATGATACGAAGGATCAGAGTTATGTGCTTTATATGCTGACACAGGAGCAGCTTGCGCATATTTCCCTGCCTCTTGGCGGGCTTCGCAAAACGGAAGTGCGTGAGATCGCAGAGAAGCATGGCTTTGTTAATGCCAGAAAGCATGATAGCCAGGATATCTGTTTCGTACCGGACGGTGATTATGCAAAGTTTATTGAACAGTACACAGGACGTAAATCAATCCCGGGCGATTTTGTAGATACAGAAGGAAACATTCTTGGTAAACATAAAGGAATCATCCACTATACACTTGGCCAGAGAAGAGGACTTGGTATTCCGGCAGCATCCAGACTGTATGTGTGTGATATTTCTCCAAAGACCAATCAGGTGGTTCTGGGAAATAATGAGGATCTTTTCCATTCGGAACTGACTGCAACAAAGGTCAATCTGATTTCCTGTGAATCTCTGAAGGAGCCAATGAGACTGAAAGCAAAGATCCGTTACCGTCATCCGGAGCAGGAGGCCGTAGCATGGCAGACGGAAGATGGAGTGCTGCACGTGCGTTTTGATAAACCACAGAGAGCTATCACCAGAGGGCAGGCAGTTGTGTTATATGATGGAGATATCGTTGTAGGCGGCGGCGTGATTGAAAATTGTATTAAATGACAGATTTTCCTTGTCTTTCGCATTTTGTCGGACTGTCTTATCTGCACTGTTTTTTGGAAACGTTATAGTTATTAGCTATTAAACGCTATAGAAAATTTCCTATTGACGTACTAGGAATTAAATGGTAATATACAACCATGCTAAATCATATCAAACAGATATGAAAAGCGTAGAAACAAAAATGACTTGCAGATAAGGGGCTTAAGAGCCGGAATCAGTTTTGCAGAGAAAAAGATTATTATAAATCAGAGAAAGATGAGGATATACACATGAGCAAAAAAATCGAAAGAAAAGACAGACATTTCAAATTTGAAACATTACAGCTTCACGTAGGACAGGAGAGTCCGGATCCGGTTACAGATGCAAGAGCAGTACCAATCTATCAGACATCTTCTTATGTATTCAGAAACTGCGATCATGCAGCTGCACGTTTCGGACTTGCAGATGCAGGTAATATTTACGGACGTCTTACAAACCCGACTGAAGATGTATTCGAGAAAAGAATCGCAGCGCTTGAAGGCGGTTCTGCGGCACTTGCAGTAGCATCCGGTGCAGCAGCAATCACATATACAATTGAGAATCTTGCACAGCAGGGTGACCACATTGTAGCAGCCAAGAATATTTACGGTGGAACAACAAACCTTCTGGAGCATACACTTCCGGCTTATGGAATCACAACAACATTCGTTGATGTATTTGATCTTGAAGAAGTAGAGAACGCAATTCAGGATAACACAAAAGCTGTTTACATCGAGACTCTTGGAAACCCGAACTCTGATGTAGTTGATATTGAAGCTATCGCAAAGATTGCTCATGCACATAAGATTCCGCTTGTAGTGGATAACACATTTGCAACACCTTACCTTGTAAGACCAATCGAATATGGTGCAGATATCGTTGTTCATTCTGCAACTAAATTCATCGGTGGACATGGTACAACAATCGGAGGTGTGATCGTTGAGAGTGGTAAATTTGACTGGGAAGCATCAGGTAAATTCGCATCTCTGACAGAGCCGAACCCAAGCTATCATGGCGTAAGCTTTACAAAGGCATGCGGACCGGCAGCATTTGTTACAAAGATTCGTGCAATTCTTCTTCGTGATACAGGTGCAACCATCTCTCCGGTAAGCTCATTCATTTTCCTTCAGGGACTTGAAACACTGTCACTTCGTGTTGAACGCCATGTAGAGAATGCACTGAAAGTTGTTCAGTACTTAAATAACCATCCGCAGGTAGAGAAAGTTCATCATCCGTCTGTATCCACAGATCCGGTTCAGCAGGAGCTTTATAAGAAATACTTCCCGAATGGCGGCGGTTCCATCTTTACATTTGAGATTAAAGGTGATGCGCAGAAGGCAAAGGACTTCATTGATAATCTGGAACTGTTCTCATTGCTTGCCAATGTAGCGGATGTTAAATCTCTTGTTATCCATCCGGCTACAACAACACACAGCCAGTGCACAGAAGAAGAACTTCTCGATCAGGGTATCAAACCAAATACAATTCGTCTTTCCATTGGTACAGAGAATATTGACGATATCATTCAGGATCTTGATGAAGCATTTAAGGCAGTTGCTGAATAATACAGATATAACATCCTTATATATTGTATAAATAAAACATGAATAAAAAGACCATCTTCCGGATTTTCCCCCATATCTGCAAGATGGTCTTTTT
>OLNG01001497.1_pt1 | contig 11791 bp, 9 predicted proteins | sample 1643091 | NCBI WGS metagenome assembly OLNG01 (sample SAMEA3136661, study PRJEB25190) | human gut metagenome | biome: human gut; feature: human-associated habitat; material: faeces | place: Austria | collected 2013 | reverse complement strand
TCTGGACCGATGTGATCTGGGGAGATCTGGACTATCTGTTCGTAGATATGCCGCCTGGAACCGGTGATGTACCGCTGACAGTATTCCAGTCTCTGCCGGTAGAAGGTATCGTGATCGTATCTTCCCCGCAGGATCTGGTAAAGATGATTGTACGTAAAGCTTATAAGATGGCACAGATGATGAAAATCAATGTGCTGGGTGTTGTGGAAAACTACAGCTATCTGGTATGCCCGGACTGCGGAAAACATATTTCTGTATTCGGTGAGAGTCATATTGATGAGATAGTGGCAGAGCTGGGAACAGAAGTGCTCGGCAAGATGCCGATCAATCCACTGTATGCGGAAGCAGCCGACAAGGGAGCTTTCCATGCGGTAGAAAATGAATATCTGGATAAAGCAGTAGAAAAAATCGTTGGATAATCCTTCAGAGGAACAGTGTGAAAATGCTGTTCCTTTTTTATGTTGTTTTTGACGAAATTTGAAAAAGAGAAGCTGATTTTCAAGAGAATATTGCCCGCTCTGAATTGTAAACGATTTCAATGCGGAGAGAATGCTGTGCAAATAGCAAAAAAACAGGTGAAAAATGTAAAAGAAAGCACAAAAAATAGTGCAACACCAACATAAAACAGAGAAGATTAAAAAGTTGACAAATTTCGCATCAGATGCGATAATCAATTCTCGAAATATGTGGTACTACCAGTTGGAAAAGGGAGTACCGATATTCTACACCGGTACACAGATTTTGTTACCGCGAGTTTCAGAAAGGATTGATATAATGCAGGATATGAAAACAAGCAAAATCAAATTAAATGAGGCGAGTGAAGTGGAAGAATTTGTGAAGGCGGCTGGAAAATGTGACTTTGATATTGACATCTTCTACAATCGTGTAATTATTGATGCAAAATCCATTCTCGGAATCATGAGTATGGATCTGACACAGGAACTTACCGTTCAGTGTTATGGAGAAGACAAAGAATTCGACAAAGCAATTCAAAAATTTGCAATTGCATAAAGGCATCTGAAAATGATTTGATATGCGAAAAAAGAAAAATCTTCCGTGGTGAAGCCAAATGGTTCCTGCGGAAGATTTTTCTTTTGTTTGCGTTGCATATCAATAATTGATCCGGTGGATCAATTTTGATTTACGGAAATATAGGCAAAGGCAGGTGGATGAGTTATAATAAGCAAAGTGAAAGGTGGTGGGCGGATGGAAAAAGAAGAAGTAAAGATTTCGGTCAGGGAGCTGGTGGAGTTTATCCTGCGTTCCGGTGATATAGATAACAGGAGAGGCGGATGGGCAGATAAAGAGTCGCTGGCAAAGGGAACCAGAATCCACAAAAAGATTCAGAGACAGATGGGAGCTGCTTATCAGGCCGAGGTGCCGCTCAACTGCCGCTTCTGCTATGAAGATCTAGATTTGCTCGTGGAAGGCCGGGCGGATGGAATAGAGGAAAAAGAAGATCATGTGATGGTCGATGAGATCAAAGGCGTACACCGGGAACTCAGGTTTGTGGAAGAACCGGTTCCGGTACATCTTGCACAGGCCAGGTGTTATGCGGCGATCTATGCAGAACAGAATCAGTTGGAACAGATGGAAGTACAGATGACATACTGCAACATGGAAACGGAAGAGATTCGCAGATTCTCCTATATGTTCGATGCGCAGGAACTGAAAACATGGTTTCAGAAACTTGCCGATACCTACTATATCTGGGCCCACTGGCATCAGGAGTGGAAAAAAGTGAGGAATGCATCAATGATCGGACTGGAATTTCCTTTCCCTTACCGGGAGGGACAGCGGGAACTGGTACATGGTGTTTACCGGACCATTTTGCGGGAAAAGCAGCTGTTTATCCAGGCACCTACCGGTGTGGGCAAAACGATGTCATGTCTGTATCCGGCTGTGCGCTCCGTTGGAGAAGGAATCTCAGAAAGAATTTTTTATCTGACTGCAAAAACGATTACCCGTACGGTTGCAGGGGAAGCTTTTGAAATCCTGAAAAAGCATGGACTTCGCTGGAAGTCTCTGCTTTTGACTGCAAAAGAAAAATTGTGTGTGTGTGACAGCATGGAGTGCAATCCGGCAGCCTGTATAAGGGCAAAGGGACATTTTGACCGGGTAAATGATGCGGTGTTTGAGCTTTTGGAGAAAGAGGAAATTTATGACCGGGAGATGTTGCTTTCTTATGCGGAAAGGTATCAGGTCTGCCCGTATGAGATGAGTCTGGATCTCGCCGTCTGGGTGGATGGAGTGATCTGTGATTATAATTATGTGTTTGATCCACAGGTATATCTTCGCCGTTTTTTTGCGGAAGGTGTTAAAGGAGATTACGTATTTTTGATCGATGAGGCTCACAATCTGGTGGAACGGGGACGGGAGATGTACAGTGCGGTTTTGTACAAGGAGGATATCCTGAGAATGAAAAAGCTGGTGAAGCCATACAGGAAAAAGCTGGAAAAAGCACTGGAGCGGTGTAACCGGCTGATGCTTGAGTGGAAACGGGAATGTGAGACCTGCCGGGTTCTTCCGTCCATTGGGAATTTTTCGCTGGCATTGCTTTCTGTGATGGGTGAAACGGAAAATTATCTGGAGGAACTTGGGGATGGAGAACTTCGAAAAGAACTTCTGGATTTTTATTTTGAGGTGCGGAGTTTCCTGTATATCAGTGATCTCATCGATGAAAATTATGTGATTTATACACAGCATGATGAGGATGGAAGATTTCGTGTGAAACTGTTTTGTGTGAATCCGGCACAGAACCTGCAAAACTGTATGGATAAAGGGAGAAGCACTGTTTTCTTTTCGGCTACATTACTTCCGGTGATGTATTACCGGGAGCTTTTAAGCGGACGAAGCGATGATTATGCGATCTATGCACAGACACCCTTTGCCAAAGAACAGAAGTGTCTGATCCTCGGCCGGGATGTGAGCAGCCGGTACACAAGGAGGGGACCTGAAGAGTATGGGAAGATTGCAGAGTATATTCATGCGGTAGTGTGTTCTCATACCGGAAACTATATGATTTTCTTCCCGTCGTATCGAATGTTGGATGATATTCTGGAACGGTACATGGAACTGTATGGGACGGATGGGGTGGAGATTCTGCAGCAAAGTCCGTCGATGCAGGAGAAAGAACGGGAGGATTTTCTGGAACGATTTGAGAGTGAAAACACAGGGACGCTGCTTGGATTTTGCGTGATGGGAGGAATTTTTGCGGAAGGAATCGACCTCATTGGAGAGCGGCTTGTTGGAGCTGTAATCGTGGGAACCGGGCTTCCACAGGTGAGTTATGAGAGAGAGATTCTGAAGCAGTTTTATGATAGAAAGAAGGAGAATGGGTTTGATTATGCATACCGGTTTCCGGGAATGAATAAGGTGCTGCAGTCTGCAGGAAGGGTGATTCGAACGAAAGAAGACCGGGGAGTGATTTTACTTCTGGATGAGAGGTTTTGTTTGCCGGATTATACGGGGCTTTTTCCACGGGAATGGGAGGAGTATGTGGTTTGTGACCGGAGGGGAGTTGGGAAGGTCCTGGAAGAGTTTTGGGGGAGATAGGGGGGGAGTGTGGCGAAAGGGACGCCGCGGGCAACAAAGCCTGGGCGGACAACGTGGGCAGAGCAACTTTGAGCTAGCCGCTAACTTCGGCTATGATTCACGAGGGTCAGCTGCCCCTCGCGAAAGCCTACGTAAGCGTCGGATCTTAAAGCTTGCTCTAACCGCCCACAAAGTGTTGTCCGCCCAGGCTTTGTTGCCCGCGGCTGTGCTTTAGCCAAGGGGAGGTGGAGTGGGTTCAGGACGAGAGGTAATGGCAGGGACTGCGGTGGATGAAGGGGACGAACAGGCGTCTGCGGCTGTGTTCTGATTGTGGAGGACGAGGGGTAAAAGTAAAGTTTGTTGTGGAGAAAGAAAAAAGTTGGGAGCATCGGTTGGAAAACGGATGCTCCTTTTTGAGTTAGAGAATGTTCAGGAATTCCTTCGCTGCTTTGGTCAGCGGCAGCTGTGGGTTGTGGGCGATGACGAGGGTTCGGCCGGGGAGTTCTTCCTGGATGTCCAGGGGAAAGAGTTCACCATCGTCGGGTATGCAGTAGTCCGGGACAAAGGCGATGCCGAGACCGATGCGGGCAAGATCAATCAGGAGGTCGTTACTGCCCAGTTCGATCTCCGGGACCAGATCCAGCTGGTGTTGCTGGAAGAGGTGGTGCAGGAATTCGCTGGTGGTGCTTTTCCGGTCGAGCATCATGATCGGGTAGTCCAGGAGATCTTTCAGGTGCAGTTTTTTATCCATCAGTTCTGTGTAGTGGGTTGAGCTTGCAATGAAGCAGTCCCTGAAGGAGTGGATCGTCCGGATATGATCCCCATGACTTAACCGGGAGTTCGGATAGTTGGTGACAATCAGGTCTACCTGTCCCATTTCCAGAAGATCCACACATTTGGTGGAAGTTTGATTCGTTACTTTGATGTGGACATTCGGGTAGGTTTTATGAAATTTGTTCAGGAACGGAACAAGATAATACCGGCAGATGGTATCGCTGGCGCCGATACGAAGCTGACCTCCCCCCAGGTTACTAGCTTCCATGATCTGCGCTTCTCCGCGTTTGATCAGGTTCATTGCCGGTTCGATGTGGCGAAGCAGTGTTTCTCCTTCAGGCGTCAGCTGTACCCGTTTGGTGCTTCGGATAAACAGAGTGATTCCCAGTTTCTTTTCCAGTACTTTGACAGACTGGCTGACAGCTGACTGGGAGATAAACAGTTGTTTGGAAGCGTCCGAAAAGCTCAGGGAGATTGCCACATAGTAAAATACTTTGTACAATTCGTAGTTTATATCCATCATTTTTGATAAGTCCTCCTTATAACTGCTTCCAGTATAACAAAATCTTGTGGGTGCATCCAGTATTTTCACAAAAATAAACAAATAATAAGTAAAACTTATTAAAAAGATTAAATATATTAATTTTACTAATAATGCATCCTGTGGTATTTTTATAGTGACAGTACACTGGATCTCTGAGAGATGCGATCCAGTGGCCTTAAAAGGAAATAAGACCGAAGAAAACGCCAGATATTGATTCTGGTATCGCGAAGAGCATTTCTGCAGAAGTTATAAACAGGAGTGCACAGAAAGGACAGGGTGAAGGATGAGCAGTGTAAGACGTGTTTATGTAGAAAAGAAACCTGATTTTGCGGTACAGGCAAAAGAATTAAAGCATGAGATCAGCAGCTACCTTGGGATTAAGACTGTGACAGCAGTTCACGTATATATTCGTTACGATGTGGAAAATATTTCAGAGGAAGTGTTTGAGAAAGCATGTACATGTGTATTCTCAGAGCCACCGGTAGATGTACTGTATAAAGAGCAGATTCCGATGGCAGAAGGAGCAAGAGTATTTTCCGTGGAATACCTGCCGGGTCAGTTTGACCAGAGAGCAGATTCAGCAGTGCAGTGTGTACAGTTCCTGAAAGAAGATGAGCAGCCGATCATTAAATCAGCAACCACATATGTGATTGAAGGAAATATCACGGACGAAGAATTCGAAGCAATCAAAAATCACTGTATCAACCCGGTGGATTCCCGTGAGACAGGAATGGTAAAACCGGAGACTCTGGTAACAAAATTTGAAGAACCGGAAGATGTTAAAATCTTTGATGGTTTTATCGATATGGAAGAAGCAGCTCTGAAAGAACTGTACGCTTCTTTGAATCTGGCTATGACATTTAAGGATTTCCAGCATATCCAGAATTATTTTAAAAACGAAGAGAAAAGAAATCCATCCATGACAGAGATTCGTGTGCTGGATACTTACTGGTCCGATCACTGCCGTCATACTACCTTCTCCACAGAACTGAAAAATGTAACATTCAAAGATGGCGATTACAAAGAGCCGATCGTGAAAACTTATGAACAGTATCTGGCAGACAGAGAAGTTCTCTACAAAGGAAGAGATGACAAATTTATCTGTCTGATGGACCTGGCGCTTCTTGCTATGAAAAAGCTGAAATCCGAAGGAAAACTGCAGGATCAGGAAGAATCCGATGAGATCAATGCCTGCTCCATCGTAGTTCCGGTGGATGTAGACGGAAAAGAAGAAGAATGGCTTATCAACTTTAAGAATGAAACACATAATCATCCGACCGAGATCGAACCTTTCGGTGGTGCTGCTACCTGTCTGGGTGGTGCGATCCGTGATCCGCTGTCAGGACGTACTTATGTATATCAGGCAATGCGTGTGACCGGTGCTGCAGATCCTACAGTTTCTGTAAAAGAGACTCTGAAAGGAAAACTGCCACAGAAGAAACTGGTTCGTGGTGCAGCCCATGGCTACAGCTCCTATGGTAACCAGATCGGTCTGGCTACCGGTTATGTAAAAGAAATCTATCATCCGAATTATGTGGCAAAACGTATGGAGATCGGTGCTGTCATGGGTGCGGCTCCGAGACGTGCTGTCAAGAGAGAGAATTCTGATCCGGGCGATATCATCATCCTGTTAGGTGGACGTACCGGCCGTGACGGTATCGGTGGTGCAACCGGTTCTTCCAAAGTACATACAGAAGCTTCTATCGAAGTTTGTGGTGCCGAGGTACAGAAAGGTAACGCTCCGACAGAACGTAAGATCCAGCGTATGTTCCGTAGAGAAGAAGTCAGCAAACTGATCAAAAAATGTAATGACTTTGGTGCAGGCGGTGTATCTGTAGCAATCGGAGAACTGGCACCGGGACTGCAGATCAATCTGGATAAGGTACCGAAAAAATATGCCGGTCTGGATGGAACAGAAATTGCTATTTCCGAGTCGCAGGAACGTATGGCTGTTGTTGTAGATCCGAAAGACGTTGACGAATTCATGAAATATGCCAACGAAGAAAACCTGGAAGCTGTTGTAGTAGCTGTTGTTACCGAAGAACCGCGTCTGGTACTGAACTGGAGAGGAAAAGAAGTTGTTAATATTTCCCGTGCTTTCCTGGATACCAACGGTGCGCATCAGGAGACAGAAGTTCTGGTAGATATTCCGAATAAAGAGGGAAATGTTCTGGAGCGTGAAGAAAAAGCTCCTGCAGATACCAAAGCGGCATGGTTATCTATGCTGGCAGATCTGAATACCTGTTCTCAGAAGGGTCTGGTGGAGATGTTTGACGGATCCATCGGAGCAGGAAGTGTATTTATGCCATATGGTGGTAAATATCAGCTGACAGAGACACAGGCTATGGTTGCCAAAGTTCCGGTAATGAACGGAAAAACTGATACTGTAACTATGATGAGTTACGGATTTGATCCATATGTATCCAGCTGGAGCCCATATCACGGTGCAGTTTATGCAGTTGTAGAATCTATTGCACGCATCGTAGCGAACGGCGGAGATTACTCCAAGATCCGTTTCACCTTCCAGGAATACTTCCGTCGTATGACAGAGGATCCGGAGCGCTGGAGCCAGCCATTTGCAGCGTTGCTCGGCGCATATGCGGCACAGATGGGATTTGGCCTTCCATCTATCGGTGGAAAGGACAGTATGTCCGGAACCTTCAACGATATTGATGTTCCGCCGACACTGGTTTCCTTTGCGGTAGATGTGGCTAAGAAACAGGATATTATCACACCGGAACTGAAAAAGGCAGGAAGCAAACTGGTATGGATCCGTCTGCCGAAAGACAGCTATGATCTGCCGAATTATGCAGCAACTATGGATCAGTACGGAAAACTGCATCAGGATATCCTGGATGGCAAAGTTCTTTCCGCTTACGCACTGGATCGTCATGGTATCGCAGCAGCAGTCAGCAAGATGGCATTCGGTAATCAGCTGGGTGTGAAGATTGAACACAATCTGGACGAGAGAGATCTGTTTGCACCGGGATTTGGTGATATCATCTGCGAAGTACCGGCTGACAAAGTCGGAGAACTGTCTGTAACCTATACTGTTATCGGCGAAGTGACAGACAATGCAAAATTCACATACAAAGATGGAATGGAAATCTCCATGAAAGAAGCACTGGATGCATGGACCGGAACTCTGGAGAAAGTCTTCAAGACCAAAGGAACCGATAACATGGAGAAAGTGGAAAGCCCGCTTTACAAAGCAGACAACATCCATGTGTGCAAACATAAAGTAGCACGTCCGACCGTATTTATCCCGGTATTCCCGGGTACCAACTGTGAGTACGACAGTGCGAAAGCATTTGAACGTGCCGGTGCGGACGTGATCACAAGAGTATTCAAGAATCTGACGGCGGAAGATATCCGTGATTCTGTAGCAATCTTCGAGGAAGCAATCAATCAGGCACAGATCATCATGTTCCCAGGCGGATTCTCCGCCGGTGATGAACCGGATGGTTCCGCAAAATTCTTTGCAACTGCTTTTCAGAATGCGAAGATCAAAGAAGCCGTAACAAAACTGTTGAATGAGAGAGATGGTCTGGCACTTGGTATCTGTAACGGATTCCAGGCTCTGATCAAACTGGGACTGGTTCCTTATGGCGAGATCGTAGGACAGACTGCAGATTCACCGACACTGACTTACAATACCATCGGCAGACATATTTCTAAGATGGTTTACACCAAAGTAGTAACTAACAAATCCCCATGGCTGGCACAGGCAGAACTTGGCAAAGTATATGTCAACCCGGCATCTCATGGAGAGGGCCGTTTCGTGGCAAACAAAGAGTGGATCGATAAACTCTTCGCAAACGGTCAGGTAGCAACCCAGTACTGTGATCTGAATGGAAACGTATCCATGGATGAAGAATGGAACGTCAACGGTTCCTACGCAGCTATCGAAGGAATCACAAGTCCGGATGGTCGTGTACTCGGAAAGATGGCTCACAGCGAACGCCGTGGCGATGCCGTAGCCATGAACATCTACGGAGAACAGGATATCAAGATCTTCGAATCCGGTGTTGCTTATTTTAAATAAGAAGAAACTCATACAAACATTTTCCGAAAAGTAAATAAATCCAGAAAGACTGCTCCGAAAAGGGCAGTCTTTTTGTGTCCTGTGTTTGATGAGAAATAAGAGATCTGGTATAATGATATAAAACTCGGAAAGTGGAGAAAACAGAGAAATGGATTTAAAAGTCAGAAAACATATTTATTTTTACGGTCGCGTTCAGGGTGTAGGTTTCCGGTATTATGCGGTGCAAAAGGCCGGTCAGCTGGGACTTGCCGGGTGGGTGAGAAACCGGTATGACGGGAGTGTTGAGATGGAAGTTGAGGGAGCAGAGACAGACATCGATCAGATGATCCTCTTTTTACAGAATCGGACATATATCTGGATCGAGGATATGAGAGTAAAATCCATGTCGTTAGAAGGAGAGTATGGATTTTATGAGAGGGAAGATGAATAAGAAGAGGACGGATAAGGTTACTGTTCATTGGTAATATCCCGCGAGTTTTTTTGTGAGCAAAGGTCACAGAAAACCCGAGACATATCGCGCGAATTTATGCGTTCAGCATAAATTCTGTGCATCGCGAAGCGTGTTACTGGGAACGGAGTGAACAGTAAACAGATAAGAAAAAGGGAAAATGCATGAATGAAGAAATCTGTGGACACATTCGTATTTTATGGTAAAATAAAAATAACTGTTCAGTACATAGAATATGGAGGTAGAAACAATGGGAGTACATTCAATTGATGCAGAAGACGATCAGTTTGCATACCGCTATGACACACAGCTTCTGATCGACAGAAGAGATGAAGATCTGGACGAGGATGCCATATCCGAATATATTACAGAACATTACGAGGGCAACAGCCTGATCGTGGCTGGAGATGAAGATCTGGTGAAGATCCATTTCCATACTAACGAACCATGGAAAGTGCTGGCTTACTGTAACACCATCGGTGAGATCTATGATATCGTCATTGAAGATATGATCCGCCAGGCGAACGGATTACAGGGCTAAAACTACATATGAGAGACTGCCTTGTAGGAAACGTGTTTCACAATTGTATATGTAATAATTGCAAAAGCGATGATTTTGGGAACACTAATTGAAGAAATGGCAGGTATGAAGATTGCATTTTCTGATTATCCGAGAAATCCAGCTTTCTTACTGGAACTGCGGGAACAGGTAAATAAAAAAATGAGGAATGCCTGTAAGAAGCTGACGATACAGAAGACTTTGTAACTGAGAAAGAATAAAGTCCGACAAAGTCACGGAAAGAAAAAACGGGAAACAAATGGTACAATCAGAAGATTATCATTTGTTTCCCGTTTTTTTAATCATCAATTACGCGTTTTCTTTCCTAAGATACGGCACATGCAAATAACAGTAAACCAGCTGCGCAGTCATGAAACACCAGATCAGTGGTTCACAGATGATGACGCCCCAGTAACCCATCACCGGGATGATAAACAGGGCGAAGATGATCTTTCCGGCACATTCGATAAAGCTGGAAATCAGTGGTTTTGTTTTTTCACCCAGTGCCTGCAAAGAATTTCTCATATTGAAGAGGATACCGAGTACCGCATAGAACGGAGCGGTAAACCGCAGGTACAGGGTCGAGTTATCCAGAATCACATCCTGTGTGGAGCCGAATAGTGTAACCAGATTTCGAGCGAAGGAAAAGAGAATGATTATCGCTGTAACACCCCAGCAGACGTCCATGATACAGGCAGTGCGTATACCCTTGCGGATCCGGTCTTTGTTTCCGGCACCACGGTTCTGGGAAACAAAGGTGGACATGGAAGCTCCGATGGTGCTGACCGGCATCAGACAGAAGGAATTTAACTTTCTTGCCGTTGCATGGCAGGCGATATACACTTCGCCAAGACCGTTGATCGCACTCTGTAAGATAACGGTTCCGGAGGAAACCACTGCGTTCATAAAGCCCATGGAAAGTCCCTGGGTGGTAAGCTCGCGATAAAGCTTTTTGCCAACCGCAAAATGCTGCCGTTCCGGAACCAGAATCGGTGTTTTCCGGATAATATAGATCAGACAGAGAATAACGGAAAATCCCTGCGCGATGACTGTGGCAACAGCAGCACCGCGGATACCCATCTGAAATCGTGTGATAAATAAAAGATCCAGCAAGATGTTGGTCAGGGAAGAAATAATCAGGAAAACCAGCGGCATAAAGCTGTTTCCGATTCCCCGTAAAAATCCTGCCAGCAGATTGTAGGCAAACATGACACCGATAAAAGTCGTCAGGGTGGATACATAGGAATGTGATTCCGCCAGAAGATTTTCCGGTGTCTTCAAGGCACGCATCAGTGGATAAAGTCCCAGGGAAGAAGCGGTCATCAGGATGGCTGTCAGGATGAGAGCAATGATGATGGATCCGGCAACAGATTTTTTCAGCAGAGTTTTATCGCCCTGTCCAAAATAACGGGAGACAACGATGCTCAGTCCGTTTCCAACACCAAAGCAGAAGCCAAGCAACAGTTCGTAGATTGAGGAAGAAGCGCCGATAGCGGCAAGAGAACTGTCACCAAGGAAGTTACCGACAATCATAATATCGATCGTATTGTATAGCTGCTGAAAAATGTTGGAAAACAAAATAGGGAGCGCAAAAATCACCAGGGATTTTACAATGGGGTCTTTGGTCATATTAACCTGTAGATTAGACATGGCAGAAATTCCTTTCTCAAAAAAGATGAGCTTTGAAAAAACAGGTCGGTCATATAAGTGCATGCTCATAACGTATAAAAATTATATAGTAGGAGTTAAATGATTTACCGTATCAGTTTTGATATATATGTAAAAAAAAGAAACGCCATTAACGTTTCTTTAAAGTAGCGAGAGGGGGATTCGAACCCTCGACACCACGGGTATGAACCGTGTGCTCTAGCCAACTGAGCTATCTCG
>OLNG01001481.1_pt1 | contig 11882 bp, 9 predicted proteins | sample 1643091 | NCBI WGS metagenome assembly OLNG01 (sample SAMEA3136661, study PRJEB25190) | human gut metagenome | biome: human gut; feature: human-associated habitat; material: faeces | place: Austria | collected 2013 | reverse complement strand
GAGATTTCAGAGTGATCTGATTGATAAAATAAAAAATAGAGATTGTCAGTGGTTATTAAATAGCTGGCAATCTCTATTTTTGCTCCAATATGGTACTATTATTAAATACTGTTTCAGTACTATTTCAAATTTACATTCCAAAATGGTGTATTGATATTATAATGTAAAAATTTGATAAAGTCAAAATATAAAAAATAAATCCATTGAAATAGTATTGAAAATATAAAAGTATAGTGATACAATAAAAAAAGAAAGGACGAAGAGAGGAGGAACTGAGATGACAGAACTTAAACTGGAATTTGAATTGGAAAATGCGGAATTGCCAATAGATTATGATAAAGTGATATTAAGCTTTATGAAAGCAGCAATTGAAAATTTTTCGCCGGATTTATTTGACAGGTTATACAACAAGCGGGAGTCTGTGATAAAGACTTATTGCTGGACATGCTATTTGCCTCATGCCCAATTTACTTCAGACACAATTAAACTTGGAGCAAATAAATTTATGTTAACTTTTTCTGATATTGATATGGGAGAATTACTGATATTTTTTAATGCATTTAGTCTTATGAAGCATAAAATATTCCATATGAACAGAAATTCCATGAAACTGCTGTCGGTGAAAACAAGGAAACTTCAGACAATTAAAGAAACGGAATTGATTGTAAAAATGCAGAGTTCATTAATAGCGAGAAAACATAATAGTGATGATAATACTGATGTTTATTATACCTTTGATGAGCCGGAATTTTCGGATATTGTAAAGGAGAATCTGAAAATCTTTTTACAGAGGATAAACATAGAGTGCGATACAAGTGATTTTTCTATTGTACCTTTAAAAGGAAAAAAGGTAGTTACAAGAACTATGGGGCAATTTGTAGATGGAAATATTGGTATCTATAAAATAACAGGAAATCTCAGACTGTTGGAAATATTGTATGCAGCTGGAATTGGAACTAGACGTTCTGCTGGACACGGGAAATTTGAAATCATATTTTAGTAGGAGGCGGTGATTTCTTGGATAAATATGTAATTACATTGGGGGATTTCCTGAAGAATGCAGGAATCGTAGGTTTCAGATATATGTTAGAAGCAGCAGATGCAAAAGAAGATTCAGACTTTGGCATTACGCAAGACGGACAAGGATTATGGATTGATATGGATTTCGCATTGAATGCTGACTGGACAGACATGTACTTTAAAGCCTGTGTACAGTATTTTGGACCATTTACAGTTTATCAGGGAGTCCTTGACAGAATTAGTAAGTGTATAGATAAAATTCAGATTGGAAAATGGAATCCAGGAAAGGAAGAAAAGGAAGATCTGAAATTTATTAATGACAAACTGCTTTCTAATAGTTATCAGGCTGGATTTGAAAATATAAAACATGATATTGAAATGCAGGAAGTATACCAAATTCTAAAAAAGGATAAACTCAATGACAAGTTAGACGTGACAGATTTGGAAAAACGATTAATTGATTTGGAAAAATTTCTTCAGCAACCAAAGTGCAGGGAAACATTTATTATGAAAAGTGTGATATATACATATATTAATCGTTTTTGGAGCGGAAAGTGTTTTTTACTGCGGGCAAATGCAAAAAAAGATATGCGGGAATTATTTGAAAAAGATTTTTCCGAGCCGTTTAGGAAATATCTGAAGACAGATCATGTAAAAGCAAAAGATTTATGCATTGACTGTGGAGCAACGATAGGACCTAAAGAGAAGAATTCAATTGCATTTATGAATGAAGTGGGGGATGATTTTACAAGAAAACGTTCTGCTTTCTGGGATTGCAAAGTAGATGCATTTCTTTGTCCGGGATGTACGTTTGTTTATGCTCTGAGTCCGTTGGGATTTCGGCTGTTTGTAAATAAATTTGTCTTTATGAATATTAATAATGATATTCATGCATTATTGGATGTTAATTCGAAAAACGGAACTGACAGTATAGAGGGAGAAAAAAAGGAGGATGAAAAATATTCGCAGTGGTTTGCCCGAACAATTAATATATTGCTGAAAGAAAAAACGAAAGAGATTTCTAATATTCAGGTGATTTTGCGTGGAATAAGGGCAGAAGACAGGTATCTGCTTGGTATTGTTCATAAAAGTATGCTGGACATTATAAGTATGCCTGGTACTTCAAATGCATTGCAATTGTTGGGAAAATATCCTTATATAAAAATTAAGAATGAATTTGTCAATATACATGAAATAGTGGTTATTAATCTGCTGCAATATCGTAATCAATATCAATTGCTGGATAAGGTATTGAAAGCGGCTGTTGAAACAGGCTCATTAAATTTTTATGTTAACTGTATATATGAAATTCAGCTGCGGTCAGAAATTGTATATTATACAGAAGAAGAGAAGAGAAAGGAGATTGCTATGTACACAAGTATGAAAAAAAGTGGAGCAGATTTAAGAAGAGCAATCATGTCTGCTAAGGGTGAGTCTTCCGGCGAATGCCTGCGGGGAATGGAATATCAGTTGTTGAATGCTCTGTCTGTAAGAAATGTAGAGAAATTTATGGATATTGTATTGCGACTGTATAGTGCGTACGGATCACGTAAAAACGAAAATGGTCAGGAGTTATTAATTCCAACAGGTCTTGTACAAATGCTGGGAAATTCGGAAAAATTTACAAGATATGGATATGCATTTGTAATGGGATTGGAAGGATGCTATGAGAAAAAGGAGGAAAAATGATTATGAAAAGAGAAGGCTTAACTATTACGATGATTTTTCTGGCAGAAAGTGCAAATTATGGGGAAGGGATTGGAAACATTTCTTCTCTCAAAAAAATGACGAGGGGAAATCATGAGCAGTATTCTTATATTTCCAGACAGGCTATGAGATATAATATTGTGCAGCAGTCTAATTGGGATACAACTCCGGTGGATGGAAAAAGCGGAGTTGTACAGTTTGCACCATCTGCAACTATTAAAGATTACCCCGAAATTGATTTGTTTGGATACATGAAAACAACAGCGAAAGGTGATGAGCAAAAGGGAGGTGCTGCTACGAGATCTGCAGTTGCCAGACTTAGCAATGCTATTGCTTTGGAACCATTTCAGGGAAATCTGGAATTTCTTACTAATATGGGACTGGCTGTAAGAGGAAATCTGGAAAATGGAATTGCGCAAAGTGAGGTTCATCGTTCTTATTACGCATATACTATGTCAATTGATTTGGACAGAGTAGGTATCGATGGAGAGATTGATATTGATAAAGAAGAAAAGGCAGAACGTGTGAAGATCCTGTTGGATACTATGCAATATCTATATAGAGATATCAAAGGAAGACGTGAAAATTTGAGTCCGTTATTTGTTATTGGAGGAAGATATAGCAGAAAAAATCCGTTTTTTGAAAACAGGGTAAAGGTTGATGATAATAAAATAAATGTAGAAACGTTACAGGAATTGATTAAAGATAATGAACTTGCCGGATATACTTTTACCGGAATTACGTCAGGTATTTTTGATAACGAAAAGATTGTCAGAGAAGAGTTAAAAGCAGAATCTGTTGGAACAGTATTTAAGCATTTGAAAGAGGAAGTGAATCTATATTATGGAGAAAGCAATTAGATTACAGTGTTTTCAAAATCTGGTCAATTATAGAAAACCCAGCAGTTTTATTATTAAAGAAACATTTCCATTACCTCCTTATTCCACTGTACTGGGAATGATTCATGCTGCATGTGGTTATACGGAATTTCATCCAATGAAGCTTTGCATTCAAGGAACAAATTGTGGTACAGTGTCAGAATTATATACGCGATATTCTTTTTCATCGGGAGCTAAATTTGAGGAAGGAAGGCATCAGATTTGCATTGAAGATGATGAAAAATATGGTATTTTTCGTGGAATTGCAAATGTAGAACTTATATGCGAAAATCGTATGGTTATTCATATTGTTCCAGATGAAGAAGACTTTGATACGGTATATCAATCATTAAAAAATCCTCCACAATATTTGGCACTGGGACGATATGAAGATCTTCTGGACATAGAACGAGTTGATATTGTAAGAATTCATCCGGAAAATGAAGTGGATTTGAAAAGAGATATGTATATTCCGGTAGAAAATGAATGGGAAAAGGATGAAGAAAAGATAAAAATCAAAAATCCAAGAATGACTATTTATAATCTTACAAAAGAATATGAAATTACAAAGCAGGGATTACGGCGATGGAAAAAGAAAAATGGAAGAATCAAAGCATATTATTGTCCGCAGGGAATGACGTTAAGAAAAGGTGCGTATGTAGATAATATTGAAGAGGATGCTGCTATAGTTTTCTGTTAATAACCTGTTGTATAAATATATAGAGCAAGGCAGCTATGGAGGCTGTCTTGCTTCAGAAAGGATTATATGTATGGAGTACTATGCAAAGTCAAAAAAAGTACAATTCACTTCGGAGCGGATCAATGAAATAAAGAAAAATATGAAGAATATTGAGGAATGTTTGAAAGAGAATCTTACCGAAACAGATGTTGAGATATTGAATAGTAGTATTACCGATATAGCCGAAAAAACTGAAGAAAAGCAGAAAACATTGAAAGAACATCATAAGGACATAGTAACGTGTGCTGAGATGTTTTTTTTAGAATATGGGGAATATTTTACTGAAAAAGAAAAAAAACTGGTGGTTGAGGCATGCAGGATTCATGATCTGGGAAAGGTTAATCTTGTTTTTCAGGCAATGATATGTCCGAAATTAGCTGAAAAATTTTATATAGATGTAAGAAAAACTCAGCAGATTCCACATGGCTTTTTAAGTGCTGTTACTATTTCTTTAGATGAATTTGATGATTTGTCGGAATTGTTTTCGGATAAAGATTTTGGACCATTTATTACAGCGGTTTATTATCATCATGACAGGGAGGATCATTATAACAGTCCGGCAATTAGAAAATATGCTGAAAAGTATTATATGAAACAGATTGAAGAATATCTGAATAGAAAAATCAGAAAATTAAATTGCAGTAATTTAGATGATTTACTGTTTCGTAACAATGTATATACTGGAAAATATATACCAGATTCAAATGCCTGGAAAGAATATTTATTGATAAAAGGCTTGCTTAATAAATTTGATTATACAGTCAGTGCAGGATATGAAAATGCAGAAAGCGCCATTGATCTTCATGAAAAAAAATTGGTAAAGAATATAGAAAAATTCCTAAACGGAAAAGAATTAAGGCCGGCGCAAAAATTTATGAAGATGAATAGAGATAAAAATCTGATTGTTATAGCACCTACAGGATCTGGAAAAACAGAAGCATCGCTATTATGGATGAATGGTGAAAAAAGTTTTTATACATTACCGTTGAAGGTATCTTCTAATGCGATATATTTACGTATAAAGGAAAATTATGAATATAAAGACGTTGCATTGTTACATTCTGATGCTATGGCGGTGTATTTAAGAGAGTATAATGGTAATGAAGATATTGGAGAGAAATATGAAAGGTCAAAAATGTTGTCACAACCATTGACTGTCTGTACAGTTGACCAACTGTTTAGATTTGTATACAGAGCATTAGGAACAGAGATATTTGCAGCTACATTGAAATATTCAAAGTTGGTTCTGGATGAGATTCAGGCATATGAACCACGTGTAATTGCAACTATTATTTATGGATTAAAAATGATACAGGAAATGGGTGGCAAATTTGCAATTATTACAGCAACTTTTCCACCTGTACTTAAATATTTTATGGAACAATATGGTTTGGTTGAGGGAAAACAATACATATTTAAAGATTTCACCGGAAAAGAATATCAGGTGGAGAAATATCCAAGACATAAAGTTGAAATCAGACATTCGGAAATGAATTTAGATGAAATCAGGCTGCGAGGAAAAAATAGAAAAGTGTTAGTTATCTGTAATACTGTTTCTAAAGCTCAGAAGCTTTATAAGAAATTAGAGGGAGAAAATGTATGGCTTTTACATTCAAAATATATTAGAAGAGACAGAGCATTTCTGGAAAGGAAAATTATGGGATTTTCGGAGTCAGGTGAATCTGGAATATGGATTACAACTCAAATAGTTGAGGCTAGTTTAGATATAGATTTTGATATTTTGTATACAGAAATGTGTACGGCAGATAGTCTTTTACAGAGAATGGGAAGATGTAATCGTAAAGGTCGTTATTGTCCGAATGAAGCGAACATTGTTGTATTTGATAATAGAAATGGAGTCAGTGAAGGAAAAAGACGGAGTGTTTATGAAGACAAATTATATGACAGGTCTTTGGAATTACTGAGCAAATACGAACACATATTATTTTCTGAAGATAAAAAAACTGCATACATGAATGAGGTTTATAGTGTAGATGGTGTGAAAGAAACCATATACTTTGAAAACATTCAAAAAGATTTAAAATTATTCTCTGAAATTCATCCAACGGAGTATTCTGCTGATGAGGCTGAAGTTCGGGATATCAGAAGTGTAACTATTGTTCCGGAAAATGTTTATGTTGAAAACCAGAATTTATTCGAATACGGAGTAGAGTTTTTGAAGAAACCTAATATGAGCAGGGAAGCCAGAAGCCTGATAAAATCAAAATTGGAAAATCTTACATTAAGTTTAAATCTCTATCAAAAATTTCCGGCAGAAGTGGACAGAACTACAATTGGGTTAAGCGAAAACAGAAAAATTACAGATATTCACAGAGCACAGTATAATTATGAATTTGACATTGAAAGCGGGAAAGGACGTGGAATATTGTTTGATGAACAATTAGAATTGGATGGAATATTTGTGTAAATATGGAGCGTGGATATGGAAAATCGGATAACAGGAGTGATGATTTATTATTATTTTGTATGCAAACGAAAACTCTGGTATTTTTGTCATGAAATCCGAATGGAAGCAGAAAATGAGGATGTCATATTAGGAAAAATACTTGATGAAAGCAGTTACAGTAAAAATGAGAAGCATATAAATATTGATAACATTATTAACATTGATTTTATAAGTGAACATAAAGAATTGCATGAAGTGAAGAAAAGCAAAGTGGTAGAGGACGCTGGAATATGGCAGGTTAAGTACTATCTATATTATTTATGGAAACGTGGAGTCAAAGGGATTAAAGGAAAGGTTGACTATCCGCTGTTAAAAAAGTCGGTGATAGTTGAGCTATCAGAAAATGATATAAAAACGTTGGAGAAGATTATTGGTGAAATTACAGAGATAGAGTGCATGGATACGCCACCGATGATTGTAAACTCTAAATTATGCAAAAAATGTGCTTATTATGATTTGTGTTTTATATAAACATTCAATTTATAATTAGGAGAAGGTTATGAAGCAAAGCTTTTATGTTTATAATAATGGGGATTTGAAACGTAAAGATAATACATTGCAATTTACAACCTATGAAGGTGAAAAGCGAGATATTCCAATAGAGCGAATATCAGATATTTATGTGATGTCAGAAATGTCTTTTAATACAGCATTTATCAATTACATTTCTCAGTATGGGATACCAGTTCATTTCTTTAATTACTATAATTTTTATACTGGAAGTTATTATCCGAGAGAAAGCCTGTTGGCAGGACAGCTATTGGTAAAACAGGTGGAAAACTATACGGACTATGAGAAAAGAATGATACTTGCAAAAAAATTTATAGAAGCTGCGGCAGATAATATTTACAGGAATTTGAGATATTATAATGGAAGAGGAAAGGATGTAGCAGAATATCTTAGAGATGTGGATTCATTGCGGAAGCAGATTGGAAAAACAAAAACAATAGAAGAATTAATGGGGGTTGAAGGAAATATCCGAAGAAGGTATTATGCAGCGTGGAATGTAATCGTAAATCAGGAAATAAAATTTGAAAAAAGAGTTATGCATCCACCAGATAATATGATTAATTCGTTGATTTCATTTGTGAATACATTGATTTATACAAAAGTGCTTAGTGAAATTTATCATACGCAGTTAAATCCGACAATCAGTTATTTACATGAGCCTGGGGTAAGACGATTTTCTTTGAGCTTGGACATTGCAGAAGTGTTTAAACCACTGATCGGAGACAGATTGATTTTTTCACTGTTAAATCGAAAGCAGATTACGGAAGATAGCTTTACGAAGGAATTAAATTTTTTACATTTGAAAAAAGATGCGTCTAAACTGATTGTCTCAGAACTCGAAAAAAGGTTGAAACAATCAGTGATGCATAAAGACTTAGGCAGACAGGTATCTTATCAGTATTTATTAAGATTGGAATCATATAAACTGATAAAACATCTGATTGGCGAAAAAGAATATGAGGGATTCAGAATATGGTGGTGAGTTATGTATATAGTATTAGTTTATGATGTAAGTCAGGAAGAAAACGGTGCAAGACGCTGGTCAAGAATTTTTAAAATATGTAAAAAATATCTGACGCACATCCAAAATTCTGTATTTGAAGGTGAATTGTCAAAAGGACAGCTGGCACAGCTGCAAAAAGAATTAAAAGAGTATATTGATAAAGAATTAGATTCTGTAATTATTTTTAAATCTCGGCAGGAAAAATGGTTGGATAAAGAATTTTGGGGTAGGAAGGATGATTTAACGAGTTTCATATTATGATTGTCGACGTCAGATAGAGTAAAAACTTCAGGAGGTCGACAATGCTTGAGATATCAGGAAAATTTCAAAAATGAGAGCTGTCCAGAAAGATAAAAATAAGTATAAAAATAATGAAGTGACAAGATTGACAGAAAGTGGTAAGATTATATCTGTATTGTAAGGATAAATAGACAACGGGTATTAATAGAAACATCGTGGAATGTAAAGCTGGGAAGTCCCCAGAGTCCGCTGAATCTACAAGACTGTATTAATAGAAACATCGTGGAATGTAAAGTTTCTTGTAGGGGTGTGGTATGATTCAGAGCATGGGTATTAATAGAAACATCGTGGAATGTAAAGTACACCGCAGACAAGATTTACACAACACTGTGCCAGGGTATTAATAGAAACATCGTGGAATGTAAAGCTGATTGCCTGCGATATCTGACTTCTTGTCTTTCCGTATTAATAGAAACATCGTGGAATGTAAAGCTGGATTAGTAGGTATGAGCCGTGCCGTAGACAAATAGTATTAATAGAAACATCGTGGAATGTAAAGTATTTGAGAACTGATTAGAAGATGTTTCCGCTGTATGTATTAATAGAAACATCGTGGAATGTAAAGAAGTTATTGATTTTGATATAGGTGTTATGGTTTTTATGTATTAATAGAAACATCGTGGAATGTAAAGAAATTTGATAAAAAGTATTTTCATCAAAATACCCTCGTATTAATAGAAACATCGTGGAATGTAAAGGCAGTCGCCCTCTCCTTCTCTTTGCAAGAACACATAGTATTAATAGAAACATCGTGGAATGTAAAGACCCATCTGAGAAAGTTCAAGGACGATATCAGACATCGTATTAATAGAAACATCGTGGAATGTAAAGAACAGTGAAACAGAACTTGTGGAATTTTTAAAGGAGGTATTAATAGAAACATCGTGGAATGTAAAGAGCATCGCAAGCTCGGCCGTAAGTATCGCAACCAGTATTAATAGAAACATCGTGGAATGTAAAGGACAATAAACCGAAAAAGAAGACGCATACGGTATCGTATTAATAGAAACATCGTGGAATGTAAAGTTGCTAGAAGCAAAATTAATAGATCAGATATGCTGTATTAATAGAAACATCGTGGAATGTAAAGCTGATGTTGAGTGAGGTGGGAAGCTCATATGCGGTGTATTAATAGAAACATCGTGGAATGTAAAGGAAAAGTAGACTATTGCGCATACGCTATCGTAGATGGTATTAATAGAAACATCGTGGAATGTAAAGGATGGAAAAGGATCTGATTATTGGATTGGTGACATTTGTATTAATAGAAACATCGTGGAATGTAAAGTTGAAGAATCATACAAGGCAAGAACATTGGCGAGCTGTATTAATAGAAACATCGTGGAATGTAAAGGAAATAAAATAGTCGTGAAATTGGACAGTTGCGGACAGTATTAATAGAAACATCGTGGAATGTAAAGGAAGACGGAACGAAAGGCTTGGCACTTCAGGAGAGGTATTAATAGAAACATCGTGGAATGTAAAGGAGAAAGAGTGTTCACAATATCAGTTCTCGGAGGAGGTATTAATAGAAACATCGTGGAATGTAAAGTTCTGGAAAGGGCGCAGGAACTGAAACAGGAGACGAGTATTAATAGAAACATCGTGGAATGTAAAGGTAGATTGACAGAAGATATTGTGCTGTAGAGTCCCCGTATTAATAGAAACATCGTGGAATGTAAAGGTGTATAACCAGATGTTTTTAGTGGGATATGAAACGTATTAATAGAAACATCGTGGAATGTAAAGGAAAGAGGAAATACGTTCAGCTCCGTTTTCCCGATGTATTAATAGAAACATCGTGGAATGTAAAGACTGGAATATATCCTCTATCACTTGCAGTGTGGTGAGTATTAATAGAAACATCGTGGAATGTAAAGTGACGAACGCTACATTTTCGAACATCTCCAAATCCTCGTATTAATAGAAACATCGTGGAATGTAAAGATAAAAAATCCCATATCAATTATGCCGGGTTTATTTGTATTAATAGAAACATTGTGGAATGTAAAGATCCAGAGCAGTTGACCATTCTTTCTTCATTTCCGTATTAATAGAAACATCGTGGAATGTAAAGTGCGAATGTATTTCCTTTTTCTATCTGATACACAGTATTAATAGAAATATCGTGGAATGTAAAGTTCTGAAAGTCTACACCACTTACATCCGGATTCTCCGTATTAATAGAAACATTGTGGAATGTAAAGCTCATAAACAGCACTTCACAGTCTATTTCTGTATCGTAATAATAGAAATATTGTGGAATGTAAAGTATGTAAAATAATAAGAAGAATTCACTTCTGGATTTTGTATTAATAGAAACATTATGGAATGTAAAGAAATTTTGATAGACGAATTCAATAACAATATGTTACACTTTATGAAAGTTAGAGTTTAATATATCAAATATAAAGGGAAGTGTGTCTATTGAAACAAATTAAAAAGAAACTTCCAATAGGAATAGAAAATTTCGCAAAGCTTCAGGCGGAAGATTTCTACTATGTAGATAAAACGATGCTTATCAAAGAACTTCTGGATAATTGGGCGGAGGTGAATCTGTTTACACGTCCGAGAAGATTTGGTAAAACATTGAATATGAGTATGCTGAAAGCATTCTTTGAATTAAACGGTGATAAGAACTGCTTTAAAGGAACAAGAATTTCCAGAGAAGTTTATCTTTGCGAACAATACATGGGAAAGTTTCCTGTGATTTTTATTTCCCTGAAGAGTATCAGTGCGCAAACTTATGAAAAAGCCTGTGATATGGCAATACAGATTGTAAATGGTGAGGCGCGTAGATTCCAGTATTTATTGGACAGTGAACATTTAACGGAATATGATAAGGATGCGTTCAAATCATTGCTTCTGCCGGATATGAAGGAATCTGTTCTGTGCAGCAGTCTGAGGATTCTGTCAGAACTTCTGGAGAAACATCATGGTCAGAAAGTTATCTTATTGATTGATGAATATGATGTGCCTCTGGCGAAAGCATTTGAATTGGGATATTACAATTCAATGACTCTGCTGATCCGTAACTTGTTTGAAAATGCATTAAAAACAAATGACAGTCTGAAGTTTGCTGTGCTTACAGGCTGCATGCGTATCTCAAAGGAGAGTATTTTTACAGGATTAAATAATCTGAAAGTTTTGTCAGTGGCGGATGTACAGTTTGATGAATATTTTGGATTTACGGACAGAGATGTAAAGAATATATTGGAATATTATGAACTTTCTGAGCATTATGATGAAATAAAAATG
>OLNG01001479.1_pt1 | contig 11897 bp, 7 predicted proteins | sample 1643091 | NCBI WGS metagenome assembly OLNG01 (sample SAMEA3136661, study PRJEB25190) | human gut metagenome | biome: human gut; feature: human-associated habitat; material: faeces | place: Austria | collected 2013 | reverse complement strand
TTTTATTTTTCTTTTTCAAGAATTTCTGTCATTTTTCGACAGCCAGAATAATTTACCATAATTTTCCTTGTCTGTCAACAACTTTTTAAAATTCTTTTTTGTTGTCTCAGCGACAACTCGTATAATTTATCATAACTTTAAGGGGTTGTCAACAACTCTTTTGAATTTTTTTGATTTTTTTTTAACAAAGGTATTATGGCTTTTTTGCCTGATATATTCTCATTATTTCCTTATTAAGATTTTTTCACAGCATTCTCTTTTTTCTATAATATTATTCCATAAATTAAGATTACCCCACTTTTCGTAGAGTAATCTTATTAACACTTTTTAAAGCCAATCGCTTTATCCTTTGTATTACTTCAATCTTATCCTAACAAGTATTTCTCTATTGCTTCCGCACATCCACTATGATCACAATCATTTTCCAAAACAACATCTGCTATTTCTTTTACTTTGTCAATTGCGTTTGCCATTGCAACGCCAAGACCTGCGGTCGCTATTGCATCAATATCATTTTCTGCATCACCTACATCTATTGCTTTATTAATTCCAAATCCCAAATGGTTACAAAGCCATGTTAAGCCCGTTCCCTTAGTAACGTTGGCAGGCGATACTTCAAGAGAGTTTTCTTCTGCATAATTAAATACCAAATCATATTTTGATAATATTTTCTTTGTTACTTCCCTTGCCTCAGGTGTAGAATGGTAAATGTTGATTTTACTTGCAGACTGTCCTTTTTGTTTGCAATATTCAAAAACATTATCTACTTTTGTTGCTACACTATTTAACAACTCCTTATAAACATTCAAATGGAAATGTTCAAGATTATCCAAGTCTGTTTTTTTCGCTATTGCCTCTGTTGTCTGTAGAATTACCATAACATCACTTGTTTCTGCTATTTCTGATACTTTGTCTATAACTTCATTTGGAATAGGAGCACAATATATTGTTTCTTCTTTTTCAAGGTCATATACCATTGCTCCACTTGTACATACTAAATATTTTAGTCCTTTAATAATATCCGTATATTCCCTTAATTCTGCCACTGATCTTCCTGTGGATAAAACAACTTCCTTGCCCTGACTAAATGCTTTCTCAATTGCAGCCATATTTTCCGGTGTAATCTTTTTCTTTGAGTTAAGCAATGTTCCATCCATATCCAATCCAATTAATTTATATTCGCTCATTTTCCAATCCTCTCTATGTTATTTTTCTTTTGTAACAATAATTATAGGGTGTACTAAAACTTTGTTATTTTAACACCCTAATCTTTATAGTGCGCAACAACTATGTGCCACGCAATTCTACGTGGCACATAATGTTTTATTTATTAACTTTGCTATTAATGTCTGCTGTAAGTTTATTAATAATGTTTTGAACTTCTGTTACCGCCTGGTCAACCGGAGTCTTCTGCTTGTCAATTGACTTGTCACGTGTTGAAATTTCAACTACATTTTCTGCAAGATTTCTTGGACTTACCACAACTCTTACAGGTACACCTAAAAGGTCAGCATCTGCAAACATCGCTCCAGGTCTTGCTTTTCTGTCATCATAAATAACTTCAATTCCCATATTCTGAAGAGTTTCATAGATTTCATCTGCCTTTTCCTTACATTCAGCATCATCTGAACGTAAGCAACACAAATGAACCTGCCAAGGTGCAATTGTAATTGGCCAAATTGGGCCATAATCATCATGTCTTACTTCGCAAATTGAAGCCGCCATACGACCTACACCTATACCGTAACATCCCATAATAGGATACTGTTCCTTACCATTTTCGTCTGTGTATGTAAAGTTCATTGCCTTTGAATATTTTGTACCAAGTTGGAAGATATTACCAACTTCAATACCTCTTGAAATATTAATAACAGGCTTGCCACAGTTTGGACAAATACCTCCTTCTGTGATTTTTGCAAGGTCAACGTATTTAGCATCCGGGCAATCTCTTTCCACATTAAATCCTGTGTAGTGAGTATCAACCTTGTTAGCTCCTGTTACAAGATAATCAATTCCTTCAAGAGAATTGTCAAAGTATACTGTAACCTTATCTGAAATTCCAACAGGTCCGATAAAGCCTGCTGTTAAAATACTGTCATCTTCAATTACAGCAGGATGAATGTCTTCACCTACTGCATTAGTTAATTTTGTTTCATTAATATCAAGGTCACCACGGATAAATGCAACAATATAGCTGTCATCAGCATTTTTCTGGTATACAACAGCCTTAGCCGTATTTTCTGCAGGTATCTTTAAGAAATCGCAAAGTTCTTCAATTGTACCTGTACCAGGTGTTGAAACTTCTTTTAATTCTTCTTTTGGAATCTTGTTTTCATTCTTAATAATGCTTGGTGCAGCTTCTACGTTAGCACTGTATCCACATTCAGGACAGATTGCAATTGAATCCTCTCCTACAGGTGTTAAAAGCATATATTCGTGAGAAATGCTACCACCCATCATACCTGAGTCTGATTTTACGATTGCAACTTCAGGAATACCGCATCTTGCAAAAATTCTGCTGTATGCATCATAAACTTTCTGATAATACTGTTCCAAATCTTCCTGTGATGTATGGAATGAATAAGCATCCTTCATTGTAAATTCACGTACTCTGATAAGTCCTGCTCTTGGTCTTGCTTCGTCACGGAATTTAGTCTGAATCTGATAAATCATAAATGGATATTTAGCATAGCTGTTAGCATATTCCCTAACAAGCTGTACAGATGCTTCTTCGTGAGTCATACCAAGAACCATCTTGCTTCCTGTTCTGTCTGTAAATCTTAAAAGTTCTGAACCAACGCTTTCATATCTGCCTGATTCTTCCCAAAGACTTCCAGGTAATGCTACAGGGAATAAAACTTCCTGTCCATCAAGTTTATCCATTTCGTCACGGATTATATTTTCTATTTTTTGAGAAATACGTTTCATCGGCGGGAACTGTGAGTAAATACCATTAGCTACGTTCTTGATGTATCCTCCTCTTACCATTAATGCATGGCTGTCAATAAGACAGTTAGCCGGTCTTTCCTTAAATCTGTCCCCAACAAGTTTTGATAATTTCATGTTCTTTCTCCTATTATTTATTTTTTAGTGTAGCTCTTGTCAACATCTATGTTGTTAACACCTACTATCCGAATTATTTTAATACATATTAAAACAAAAATCAACGCATAAGCCTTAATATGCGTTGATTTTTGTATGATTACAGTGTCAAAAGTGCTAAGCACATAGCAATCCGTATAATCATTCTGATGCTACTTAATAACTATCTTCTTAATTGCTGATGTTCCTTTGTTCTTTCTATTATAAGCTACAACCTTGTACTGATATGTCTTACCTTTTTTAAGCTTGCTGTCTTTGTACTTAACAGTTGTATTCTTCTTTATATTCTTAACTTTTTTCCACTTTGTATACTTTTTGCCTTTTGCTTCCCTTCTATATACATAGTAACCCTTTGCAGCCTTTAATTTTTTCCATGTAACAATAGCTTTTTTCTTCTTTACTGTTACTTTGATTTTAGGCTGTGGGAAAGTTATCTTTCCACTTTTTGTAACAGATGTTCCTGTTGCGTTTTTAAGTGTTGCTTTTATTTTATATTTACCAACTGTTTTGGCATTTATTTTTCCCGTTGCACTTATTGTGGCTTTCTTTGTATTGTAAGACTTAAAAGTAAAGTTACTGTTGTCTAACAATACATTTTGTGATGCCCATTCAGGGTTTTGTACATAAAGTTTAACTGTTTTTTTGTTTCCTATTTTAAGGTTATAGCTACTACTGTCTAATCTAAGTTTTGTCTTGCTTAAGAAGTCTCCGTCTACTGTTACTGTAACCACTACGTTCTTATCTGCTGGCCGACTTATTGTTGCCGGTGTGTCTGTTCCAAAACACTGTACCCAGAACACTGTTCCACCCTGAGTAAAGCAACCAATTCCTATTGTTTTAAAATAGCTTGTAAGAATATTTGCTCTATGCCCTGCACTGTTCATCCATGATGTCATTACTGCATCTGCACTTGACTGACCACCTGCAATATTTTCCGCTTCCATTTTGTCTGTTGCGCTAAAGCATGACGATCCGTCAGGTCTTGTATGTGAAAAATACAGTGCCACTTCTGCTGCTCGCTGCATTGCCACGTCAAGAAGGTCTTTATCCATTTTCAACTCTGATAAGCCTTTGCTTTTTCTTTCTTTGTTAACTATTTTCAAAACCTTATAGGCTTCACTGTACTTGTCTGTACCTTTATATTTTATTTTTGTAAAAATACCATAATCTCCATTGCTTCCCTTTGAAAGCCATGTTGGATATTTAGTTATTGATGAGCCTTCAAAAGCTCCACTTTCAATTAATGTAATTGATTTTGGATAGCTTATTGTTGACAATGCTTTGCAGTTCTTAAATGCATAAACCTGTATTGTTTTTAGTGCTGTAGGTAATGTAACACTTGAAAGCTTAATACAATCCATAAAAACTCTAGGTTCTAATGTTTCAATGGCAGAATTATCCATAACCACCTTTGTCAAATTAGAACATCCACTACATAAAAGATATGGCACTGTTTTTACTTTTGCATAAAAATTCAAAGTTTTAAGGGCTGTACAATTCTGTAATAGAAATGAACCTATAGAAGTTACATTTTTAGGTATTGCAATTTCATCTAATGCTTTCATTCCATAAAAAGCTCCATCGCCTAAAGTTGTTACACCACTTGTTATTGTTATCTTTTTTAAATTCTTTCCATAGCTAAAACCGTATGCCGTTACTGTCTTTACTGTAGATGGAATAGTAAATTCTGTTCCTGTTTTAGCTGCAGGATAGCTTTCTAATATGGTCTTATTCTTATTATATAGAACATAATTTTCAGCAACATAATTCTTATTGTTGCTACTTACTTCTATTTTTTCAAGATCTTCAGCCTTATATCCTATGCCATCTTTAATAGTTGTTACACTTTTGGGAATAACTATTCTTTTTACTGAACTGTTATAAAAAATGTAATTTCCTATTTCTGTTGTTGCTCCCGGAAATTCAAAATCATCTAAATCTGTTCCCTGAAATACATAATCTCCAAATTTTTTTACTCTTTCCATTCCTGTATAAGACTGTAATTTAGTGTCTGCAAAAGCGCCATCACCAATACTTGTTACAGTAGATGCAACTGTTACTTTTGTCATATTATAGCATGAGTTAAAGTTTGCTTCTCCAATAGAAGTAATTCCGCTGTTAACTCTTACCTCACTTATTCTGTCTCTGTCCTTGTACCATGGAATGTTGGCTATCTTTGTATAATCAGGCATAGCCCCTGTTCCACTTATTGTAAGCACACCATCATCTGTAAGTACACCTTTTATGGTAGAACTAACATTGTATGTAATTGATGATGCCATTACTGTTGTTGCTGAAAACGGAACGTTAAATCCCATAACCATTGTTAGAACTAAAATCGTTGTAATAATTCTTTTAAATAAATTTTTCATGAGTACCTCCCTATATTTGTCTTACGGACTTTATCATATCACTAATTTATTTTTTGTATACCCCATAAATCTGAATTTTTCAAATAACAGTATAATACGTTCATATTCATCCTGTTCTATTTCAGTATATTTCACACTTAATATTGCATACAATTCCATTGGTTTAACGTATTCACCTGTAACTCCTGATATTTCGATAATTTTTTCTATCTGAGAAATATAATACTGTTCATCAATATGTATATAGAAGCTATCTTCCTCCAGAAAAATCGAATTGTAAAATTCTCTTTCTCCTTCCAGCTTTTTTAATTCTTTATTAATCTTCAATCTCTGCCTTAAATATAAATTAAGCAATACTATGGCAAAAACTATTACAATAAGAAAACGCCATAAAAACGCTTCGTTTTGTTTGTCTATGTTTTTACCTTGCCATTTGAAAATATCGGCAACATTTTTCACTAAAAAAGATTTTATTTTTTGTTTTTTTACATATTTATGTTCTTGTCAAAATCAAAAAACTGTCAAATACGTTAATTGTTCCATATCCCCATTGTTCACTTGGATACCTAATGTCTCTGTTTCGTTCTGCCCCTCTTATAAGGTAGTTTTTAATGTAATTGTTTTTCATATATGGCTCATTGTCCTCCACAATTCCCCATTGAAGTATCTGTGCACAGGCTCCCGCACCTAATGCGCACGCCACTGACGTTCCAGTCCTTCTTGTATACCCTCCTGAAATTCCCGGGCCGTAAACATTTACTGCCGGAGCTGTCATATCCGGTTTGATTCTATTTTCCCTTGTGAAGCCTCTCCCCGACTTGGGATAGAAGGCATTGGTTACATTGTCATATCCTCCAAAAGTTATAACATTCTCTGTCGCGGCCGGCACTGTTAATGTCATATCTGGATTAGGTGTTAGAAAATAGTTTCCTTCCGGTGTATATTGTCTAAGTCCGCCCCATATATTAAAGTTTCCATCTAGAATATTATTTCCGTAAACTTTAATAGTCCATATACCGGGGCTTGGCTGTTTAAATCTCATAAAAATCAACTGTCCTCCTGTCCCCGACTCCACAAGTTCATATGTTAATTCAATTGAAGATTGCTCAAACACAAAATTAATGTTTTCTACGCTACCCTGCCGCACCGGGATTCTTGGCACGCTTTCCCCGAAAGGCGACACAAAGCCTACTGAAAATATATCCGGAGCGTTACCCCACAGTTCTAAAACAAAGCCTGGCACATTATCGCCTACACGAAATTCTACGTTGTGAGTGGTGTTTTCGGTTGCTATTCCTATTGTACCTCTATAATGAAGTCTTTCATTGCCTTCATTTCCTGCTGCCACTACAACGCAGTTGCCTATTTTGCTTCCTATTTTGTCAAGCACTTCATCTAAAGGTGAGCCTCCTGCTCTTCCACCATTTCCACATCCTAATCCTACAACTATAACTATTGGCTTTTTTTGTTTTATTGCCACATTTTTCAAAAAAGAAGCTGCAAGCATTATGTCATTTTCCTGATAAAGAGGCTGACTTCCCATGGCATAAAAATAATTAGCAAGATATTTTTTTGCCTCCTTAAGCTTTACCATAACAATTTCGCTATCCGGCGCCGCCCCTATAAAATCCCCCTGCTCATCATAACTTCCACAGGCTATCCCTGCCATAAAAGTTCCGTGACCATTTTCGTCCCTGTGTGGAACCACTTCTAACGGATTGTCTGCCTGAAGCGCCCTGTTTATTTCTTCTCTTGTGTACTCACTTCCATAACTAAAGCCCTCTGGTGGATTTCCCTTAACATCAGTCTGATCCCATATACTCAAAATTCTTGTTTGCCCTGTGGACTTTTGAAACAACTTGTTTGTATAATCAATTCCCGTGTCAATAAAGCCAATTATCACATCTCTCCCTGTAAGATTAAACCCCGACTGATTCTGCAACCTTATGGAACCTGTTGCCGCCACGGCAGTTGTATCCATTAAACCGTACAACTTTGGAATAACATTGTATGTAAAATTAGCAACATTTATAGTAGGTAGCATATCAAGCCTGTAATATGCACAAAAGTACGAATCATCTATAACCTGAGTACATTCAACCTGCTCCGTTAAGGCTTCACTAATGTCACCGTTATACCTGCCAATGAAATCACCATATTCCTCTGACAAAATAATATTATTACACTTCATTGATTGCCCTTGAAATAAAATTAATATAAGTTTATGTAGGAGCGGGGGAAGATATGAACGGAATTATGCAATGCGTACCCCGATAGCAGGTATTCTGGTACATAAACAATGCAAACAATATAAATCAATACAAAAATACCCGGAGTTATAGAAATTTAGATAATTAATTTTCCACAACTCTGGGTATTATATTTCTATTATTTTTTAAGCTCTTCTAACCTTCTATAAGGTCCTGGCCTCTCATTCCTATTACCGGCCCACCTGTTCCATTAATGTATTCTTCTGTAATTTTTACAGTTCCAATGTTGTCATCTTTTGGAATTTCATACATTATATCAAGCATAAATTTCTCAATGATTGCCCTTAGTGCTCTGGCCCCTGTTTTCTTTTCTATTGCTTTCTTGGCAATTGTTCTAAGAGCACCTTCCGTAAATTCAAGTTTTACTTCATCAAGTTCAAGCAATTTCTGATACTGTTTGATAATTGCATTCTTTGGATCTGTAAGAATCTTTACAAGCATGTCTTCTGTTAATCCATCCAAAGTAAATACAATTGGAAGTCTTCCAAGAAATTCAGGAATCATACCAAATTTTCTCAAATCTTCTGATGTTACTTTTTTCATAACATTAGGATCATTATCGTATTTGTCTGTTAATTCACTTTGGAAGCCTATGGCTGCCTGCTTGTTAAGTCTTTCCTTAATAATGTCTTCCAAATCTGGAAAAGCGCCACCGCAAATAAACAAGATATTTTTTGTGTTGACTGTTGCAAGTGGCACCATTGCATTCTTGCTTGTTGCACCAACAGGAACTTCAACTTCGCTGCCTTCCAAAAGCTTAAGCATTCCCTGCTGAACTGACTCTCCGCTTACATCTCTGCTACTTGTATTCTGTTTCTTTGCAATCTTGTCTATTTCGTCAATAAAAATAATACCTGTTTCTGCTTTTTCAACATCATTGTCTGCTGCTGCCAAAAGTTTTGAAACAACGCTTTCAATATCATCGCCAATATACCCTGCCTCTGTAAGTGATGTTGCATCTGTTATTGCAAGAGGAACATCTAACAACTTAGCTAAAGTCTTAACAAGGTATGTTTTACCTGAACCTGTAGGTCCAATCATTAACATATTTGACTTTTCAATTTCAATTTCGTCCATTGTGTTTGTTGCCACTCTCTTGTAGTGATTATAAACTGCAACAGACATAACCTTCTTAGCATAATCCTGTCCGATAACATAATCGTCTAACTTACCTTTTATAACATGAGGTGCAGGAATCTTGTTAATATCCAAAACAGGTGCTTCTTTCTTTTCTGAAGATTTTTTCTTTTTAAGTTTCTGTTTCTTTGGAATTTCTCTTCTAAAATCATCCGTAGTCATCATATGAATTCCCGGAGTATTAAGCAACTCTTCTAATTCATCCTTGCTTATGCTCATATTCATGCCAAAGTTCTGGAAACTATTAAAACTCTTCTGCAGACAATCTGCGCACACACAAATTCCACCCGGCATATCAATCATAGTTCCTGCTTTACTTTCAGGTCGTCTACAAACATAACAAATCTTCTCGTATTCATCTTCATTACTCTTGTCTGATGAATCACCATTCTCACTTTTATCAACATTGTTATTGTCTGTAGAATTGTTATCATCATTTACTATTACTTTATTATCATTTTCCTTTGAGTTATTGTCTATAACTTGATTGTTTTCAGCTACAACCTCTCGGAAATCATTTTCATCTAAAGTCTTGTTTTCAAATTCATCTTTGTTCATTGTATCTCTCCATTCTGCGATATTATTCACAAATAAAAAAAGTATATCACATTTAATCCTACATACTAATCCACAACATACTCTGCGAACATCAGTAATTTAATATGAAACACCATTTAATACATGGCTTAGTTTAACATATATTAACTAAAATTAAAACATACAAAATTGACCATATTCTGACTTAAATGTTACATATTTTTTAACATTTCAAAAGAGGCAACCCTCTACCGGATTGCCTCTTTGTTATAAACAAAACACTTTATGAGAAAGAAATTTTTAACTTTTTTAGTTTGCGGCATTCTGTGTTGTTTCAATTACGCTCTTGTCGCCAAGTGTAACTGTAACATCTTTTGTCTTGTATTCTCTGCCGTCTCTGTATTCTATAGTTACTTTAACCTGTTCGCCTTTCTTGTAGTATTCAAGCATACTCTGTAATGATGCCATTGATGAAACATCCTGCCCGTCAAATTTTGTAATTACATCTGATGCTGCGATTCCGGCATTTTCAGCAGGGCCACCTTTTACTACGCTCTGTACCTGGATTCCCTGTGGAATTGAGTAAGCCTGTGATGTCTGCTCATCTACATCAAACCCTGAAATTCCAAGGTAACCCCTTTCGTCTTCTGATACTTTTGTTCTTGTTTCTTTTGTTTCAAGGTCACTAATAATATCTTTTACAGATGAAATTGGGATTGCAAAGCCCATACCTTCAACGCTGGCATTTGAGCTGCTTCCGCTTGATGAATATTTTGCAACGTTAATTCCGATAACTTCGCCACTGGCATTTAATAATGCTCCGCCACTGTTACCACCGTTAATTGCTGCGTCTGTCTGAAGTAATGTCATTGTCTGATTTTCAAGCTGAACCTTTCTGTCTTTTGCACTGATAATGCCTGTTGTTACTGACTGTCCATATCCTAAAGCATTACCAATTGCAATAACACCTTCACCAACGTTAACTTTATCTGAATCGCCTAATGTAGCTTTCTTAATATTTTTTAATACATCTGATGGAATGTCTTTTAATTTTACTGCAACAACTGCTACGTCTTTTGTTGAATCAGTTCCCTTAATGTATCCATCAACTGAATCCTTTGATTCTGTTCCGGCAAACTGAATCTTTAAGCTGTCTGCGCCTTCAACAACGTGATTGTTTGTAACTATAAGAAGTTCTGTACTTGTCTGGTCTACAATAATACCTGAACCTGCTGCATCTTCTTCATATGAATTGCTCTTGTTGTTTCCGCTATTTCCACCACCAAAATAGTATTCCCAAATATCCTGTGAATAATTGTTTCTTGATTCAACTAATGTCTTGCTTGTAATAGCTACAACACTTGGCATTGCACTGCTTACAACACTTGAAACATCTGTTACTGTAACGCCTGATGTTGATGAAGAATTAGCATCGTTCTGTGTATTTGTTGAGCCGATTGATTCGTAATTGCCTGAATCACTGCTATTGTCATTGTTACTATTGTTATCATTTTTGCTTAATGTTCCGTCTTCCAAAACATTTGTTAATGAATCTTTATTCTTTGAAAAATAAGCTGCTGAAATACCAATTGTTCCTGCAAGTAAAACTACACAAACTGCAACAACGGCTATTAAAGTTCTCTTCTTTTTCTTCTTTTTACCATTACCATTGTTATTGTTGTTACTGTTATAATTGTAACCATTGTTTGTCTGAGAATCATTTGTTGAATAATAATATCCATTATTCTGTGAATTATTAGAATTGCTATTATAATAACTGCCGTTCTGAGTATTGTTATAATAGCTGCCATTCTGTGTACTATCATTGCTACTGTTGTTGCTTCCCTGCGAATAATAAGTACCATTTCCACTTACATCATCTGCGTTATGATGCTCATCATTTACATATGACTGTCTGTAAACACTGCTTTCCTGTTCAGCTGTCTGCTCTGTATTCTGTTCTGAACTATTCACAGCATCCTGTGAAACCTGCTGGCTGTTTACCTCTTCAAAATTATTGTTTTCTGTCCCTGATATATTGTCATCGTTGTTTTCCTCCGGATTTGAACCAAATCCATTTGGATTCTCGTTATCGTACATCTTCCTTTTCTCCTTTCAAGCTCTTTTCTTTAAATAAAGAACAAAATTTTGTATTACCTCATCTATTCCTTATTTGATTATAGGTATAGTTTAACGGCTAGTTGTGTTGATTTTGTGTTCTACTTATTAAAAAATTGCGAAAAGATACCTAATCCTCCCAAACATCTATTTTGTCTTTATATAGTATAGTCGCCGAAAATGACAGATTGCAAACAATAGGCAGATTTTTGCAATTTTTGCGAGTATAGTGTAAAGCGTAAAACTTACTGTTTGAGCCGTAGGCGAGTTTAAGTTTTCGCTTTACAATAGACGACGGAGCAAAATAAGAAAATCAACGTGTTTGCAAGCTGCCATTTTCGGCGACTATATACAGTATATA
>OLNG01001477.1_pt1 | contig 11914 bp, 10 predicted proteins | sample 1643091 | NCBI WGS metagenome assembly OLNG01 (sample SAMEA3136661, study PRJEB25190) | human gut metagenome | biome: human gut; feature: human-associated habitat; material: faeces | place: Austria | collected 2013 | reverse complement strand
CTTGGGAACAGCGTAAGTTGGGTGAATTCAGCAAGAAGATAACCACCAAGAACGCTGACGGCGCTTTTTCGGAGACGTTTACAAATTCTGCCGAGCAAGGCGTCATCAGCCAGCTCGACTACTTCGACCATGACATTACTAACGGCGCGAATATCAGTGGTTACTATGTAGTTCAACCCAACAACTTCGTCTACAACCCACGGATTTCTGTAACGGCGCCTTGTGGTCCAATCAACAGAAACCGCCTGAACAGAGCGGGTGTCATGTCCCCGTTGTATACAGTTTTTTCGGTAGATGAGAGCGTAGACAAAACCTACTTAGAGCACTATTTCAAAACGTCCAGGTGGCATGATTATATGTTCCTCGAAGGCAATTCGGGGGCGAGGTCTGACAGGTTTTCAATCTCCGATGCAACGTTTTTCGAGATGCCTATTTGGTGCCCAAAAAACCCGGAACAAAGGGCGATAGCGAAGCAACTCGAAACACTGGATTCCCTCATCACCCTTCATCAGCGTGAGCCTGGGTTTACTGATATGGGTTATATGAGAGTGGAAAGGGCCCTCATGACTATGTCGATGTCCTTGTTTTCGAGCTCTTGAATGACGTGAAGGTAGGTTTCCTGGGTGGTAGTCATGCTTGCGTGGCCGAGCCTTCTCGATACGCTTGCAATAGATACGCCGGCAAACAAGAGAAGCGATGCATGTGTGTGCCGCAGCCCATGGACAGATATAACAGGCACGCCGACGTTTTTGCAGTGGCGCGCCAAAACGCTGTTCGCCGTCGAGTTGTACACCTTGCCTTTAACGAATATTGGCTCGGTCGGGGGAAGATTCCTCAATAGGCCGGAGAGTTGCATGATTAGCTGCCAATCGAGCTGGACCTTCCGAACCGACGAGGCGTTCTTCGTGGGAACGAAGCCGCCGCCATTCTTGTAATCCCAGGTTTTGTTTACGGAAAGTGTTTGATGGGCGAAGTCGAAATCCTCGGGAGTAAGGCCTAGCGCTTCAGAGAAGCGAAGGCCTGTTTTGGCGACGATGAGAATGAGCCAGTCCCAACTTGGTTCACTCGTCGATAAGTCAAGATCACCAAGCATGGCATGGAGCTCAAACTGGTTGAGGTACTTGATTTTCTTTGCCCGTGGTGACTTGCCTTTGATGATCGCCTTTCGAGTGGGGTCGCGCGGTATGAGTCCCTCATCAACGGCGTCGAGGATCGCGCCTTTTAGCTGGTGGTGAAAATCCATGGTCGTTTGCCGTTCGTGATGCTCGGCGTAGCCGTTGATGAGCTGCTGATACGAGGTTCGGTCCAGGTCCTTGATTTTGAGGTTAGGAATAAGCCTGGCGAGCCAAGATTGGGTGAGCCGATATTTCCCCATCGTGACCTCGCGGATGGCTCCCTCTTTATAAACGCTGATCCATTGCGAGTAGTAATCGCAAAAGAGGGAATCTTCGGTAATGGCGATGAGCATTATTTGTCTCCTTCATCATGCGTGGTGGCTCACGCTGACGAAGGACGATGATGCCGCTTATTCGTCGATATCGAAGCCTCCTTCTAGGATAAACCTCTTAAGAAGTGCCGCAGCGTGGGTGTTCACCTTGAACAGCGGCAGGCTCTTGCCTTCCTTCTGCTCGAAAAATGCTTTGGCGCGCGATTTGTCTACCGAGTCTTTCAGGCTGTCGAAGCGCCCAAACTCGTTAATGTTCGTTTCCGTCAAGTCAAGTGCGGTCATGGCTGTAAGAAGCTCGCCGTTTATGCCGAGGGCTTCGACGACGCGTTCGACCTGTGCGTTTTTGGCTTTGTGGGCGTAAGACGTAATGTAATCCCTTAGCGTCATGCCTTCTTTAAGGGTGGCGTCGCCTCTCTCTACGTCGTGCAGGAATAGCTCGGCGAAGCGTTGATCATCTTGGCTCAAGGAAGCGAACGACCGATGAAGCTCCTCGCGCGCGGCGGCGAGGCCTTCGTCATCTTGCTCCAGGCATTTCAGCCACTTCTCGAAATTCGAGTTCATGTAGTCGCTGTCTATAAGCCCCGTGTCGATTTCCGTGATGTGCCCATCGAGCTCGTAGGGCGCGTCGGGGGCACTGTCCGAGGTGTCGCTTCTGCTAGTGAAGAGCTCCTTGTAGCGTTGTACGAGGGTGAGATAGGTTCGCTCATCGATGATGGGTTGAACGAAGATGGACTCGCTGTGTTGCGCGCCCTCTTTGGGTTCCTTCTTGAATTCGTAGGTGTCCTGCTCCCAGGTAAACCCCTGCACCTTCGCGGCTTCAAGGAATTCATTGAGCTCGACAAATTCTTTCGCGAACTTGCGCCTGGCTTCTTGCGATTCAGGGAGTTTGGAGAGGTCGCCAACGTGTGCGGCGTCGAAGACCATGAGTATCTCCTGTAGGCGTGCATCCATCAACGCGATGTTGTCCGGGAGCTTTTGCACGAACATATCGAGCGGACGGTCGCCCGAGTATAGTTTTACGGCTGCTTCAATATGGCTCTGCATTGTGTGAGGCCGTCGATAGTATCGAATGGTTCCGAAGGGCTTGTCGGGGCCGAACAGGCGGTTTGTGCGGCTGAACGCCTGGATGATGTTTTCGTATTCGATGGTCTTGTCGAGGTAGAGCGTATTGAGCCATTTGGAATCGAAGCCTGTGAGCATCTGATCCACCACGATGAGCAGATCAATGCGGGAATCACGGTTGGAGTCGACGTTGACGTAGGGCTTCTTGTGGGACAGGCGCGCTGAGATATCCTTTTTCATGGCGGGCCACGTGGGAATGGTGAATTCCTGGTCGTAGGCCTTGTTGTAGTCTTCTATGAGCTCGACCAGAGCATCTTCTTTCACCGTGGAACCCGCGTTGTTGTCGACGTTCGGGTCAAAAAGGGCAGTCACTTTCATCTGGGGCGCGCATTCTTTAAAGGATCGGTAATAGTCGATTGCCTCGGGGATGGAACTTGTTGCCAAAATTGCGTGGAACTTGTTGCCATGGGAGAGCACCGGGAAGCGACGCAGGATATCCTCTACGACCTTTTCGTGGTGTGGGGTGTTGGGCCAGTATTGGGCGCGGGTGAGAAAATCTTCGATTCCTTTGATGCGATTGCCTGCGCCGTCGATTGTCGACGCCATGGGGACCTTCGTCGTGTCCATGTAATGGTAGAAGGTTTTGCTCTTTTTCTCGTCGGAGATAGCCTCGCCTACGGTTGCGGCTTTCGCTTCCTCAAGGGCCACCGCTTCGCGCACGTCGTGGTCGTCGAACGTCGTTACCATGTAGGGGTCAAAACCCAGCACATTGCCGTCGCGAATGCCGTCGGCGATGCTGTATCGGTGCAGGCATTCGCCGAACACCATGGCTGTTGTGGAGCCCTTTTTCTGGTTCTCGTCAAGAATCGGCGTTCCCGTGAAGCCGAAGAACAGCGCATTGGGGAATGCTTGACGTATGTCTTGGAGCATGTCGCCAAAGGTGGATCGATGACACTCGTCAATGACGAATACGATGCGCTTGGCGGCGAGGCGGTCGAGCTCGGCTTGGGTAATTCCGCCCTCGCCGGCCTTCACGTTGCTCATTTTCTGAATGGAAGTGACGATAAGGCAATTCTTGGGGTCGTCACTGGCGAGCTTTGACTTGAGGACCTGCGTGTTCTCGGTGCCTTGCACGTTGTCGGCGTCGTCGGCGAAGGCGCGGTACTCGGAAAGCGATTGCGTGCCGAGCTCGATGCGATCCATGAGGAATACGACCTTGTCGGCATCATGTGAATCGGCGATGAGCTGGGCCGATTTAAAGCTGGTCATAGTTTTGCCCGACCCGGTGGTGTGCCAGACGTAACCGCCGGGGCGACCGGGCGTGCTGTCGTGTCGCGGCTCGTCCCACTTGCACCTGCGAACCTTGTCCGAGATGGCTGCGGCTGCGTAGTACTGGTAGCTTCGCATGACCTTAAGGCAGCCGTCTGAGCTGTCGGCTACGGTGTAAAAGCCTATGAGCTGGTGCGCCATGGGGATGGAAAGCAGCGTTGAGGTGAAACGTTTCCATTCGTCGGTGCCGGGCTTGTCTCCTGCGCAAACGGGTTCGTTGTTGAAGTCTTCCCAGTGGAAGAAGAAATTCGGGTTGAACGCGCCTGCGCCGGGGTTGGCGAAGTATCGCGCCTCGTCGGGCGTCATTCCCACGAAGATTTGCACGAGGCGGAAAAGTCCTGTGAATACGCCCTCGTGGGCATACTTTTCAATCTGGCCGGTGGCCTGGCTTACGGGCACGCCGCTGCGTTTGAGTTCGATATGGATGACCGGCATGCCATTGATGAGCAGGCATAAATCGCCGCGGCGATCGTTGAGGATTTTGCTCTTAGCAGGGTAGACTGGCTGCTGGGCGATTTGATAACGGCTTTGGCCTGCGGCGATTTCTTGTCGGTCGTAGATTTTCAGGCTGACTTCCTTGCCCAGATGGAGGGTGTCGTTGGGGTTGTCGCGCGTGATGGCGACGGTTTTGCCGTTGATGAATCCGTTGAGTGCCAGCGGGGTCTTGAGCGTTTCGATTTGTTCGATGACCTGAGCCATCTCGCCCTGTGTGAGTGGACAACCGTTCAGACGGTCTATACCGGCGTTGTTGTTGAATAGGATTTTCGCCCAGTTATCGATGAGGTCTTGCTCGGTGGGGTAGCGAAGGACGCCTTCCGCATCGTCCCAGCCGTGTTGCTTCAATACGGTAACAACTGCCTCTTCGAAGGCGGACTCTTTATCGAAGACCATTGCAAAACCTATCTACGAAACTATGAGAATCTCAGTGTGTAGCTGTGCGCAATCATTATAGGCTACGTCTGCGATTGTCTGGGAATGGGTAGGGGGTTCAGGTGCCTTAGAGACAAAAGTGCGTTAAGGGCGCTTTCGGGCATCAATCCTAGCCTGGGCTACTACGGTCCTATCGGCGGTGCTGTTTGGAGTGCGCAGATGACTGTGAATGCCGAAGGCGAGAGGTTCATGGACAAGAAGTTCTACGGAGATACGCTTGCGCTTCTTGTTGAGCAAACGAATAGCTGCGGGTATGGAATCTATGACGCGTCTAACGAAATCGTCGATCGCCTCGAGGCTGGCGTTGAAGCTGGAGTCGTGGCTAAGTACGACAACCTCGACGATCTTGCGTCTGGGCAGGGGATTGACGCCGATGCGCTTAAAAAACAGGCCGAAAGTGCCGACATCAAGTTGGCACCGTTCTACTGCATCCAGCGCAAGCCCCTCTTCATCGGGTCGATTCCTGGTATTAAGGTCGATGAACATTGCCGTGTGGTGAATGAGGCTGGCGAGGAAATCGGTAACCTTTATGCGGCAGGCGAGGTTATGTATGCCAATGTCTTTGACGGTACTTATCCCGCATCCGGCTCTGGGGTTGGAACGAGCTGCTATACGGGTGCCATTTCGGCGCGCGATGCGCTAGCGGCTCTCGCATAGTCTGCTGATCTGCAAATAGTGTCCGATGAAAGCGGCCCTGTGCGATTCGCTTTTGGCGATAGCACAGGGCCGCGTTTGTTTGATGAGGTGGCCTCTGGCTTTCTTTGAAGCAGAGGCGTACAGTTGTTCGAAGGCGTCCGATTGGCGGTTTTTGGTTTGCATCGCATCCAATGCGCCGAATAGTTGCCACCGAAGCCTATCGGCAGTTTATCTTCGGCCGCAATGATCCGACATGGCAATCAAAGACATGGAAAAGAGCAGCAGCTGAAAAATCTTTACAAGACGATCGTCGATAAGAAAAGAGAAAAGCCAATCATAGACCCGAAGACGGGAAAGCCGCTTAAGGCGATAGTCTGCGGGTGGCGTGAACGCAACCCGATGGTGTGGGCAAGCTGTCTTTTGGGTTTTTGAGACAGTGCCGATCTGGCGGCGATCAAGCCAAATGCTGCGGAAATACCTGCCTGAAGCAAGATAATATTCGAAGAGACAATCGAGGGGGTGTTTAGCTGATGGCCGAGCTGCATACGTGGGAAGAGGTTGAAGAAAAGGCCTCCGAATTCGCGAAGCGCTTCGGGTATGAGCCCGTTTGGTACGGCCACGTCGATGACGTGTACGACAGGCTCGTTGAATCGCTCGAAACGGGCGAGCCGAGGTTCGCCCCGCTGCAGGAAAGCGTGATGCTGTAATCCGAGGTGCGCCTCTCAACGCCATGCGCAAGAACTTGCGAGTCGTGGTGGTTCGTAAGAAGCTACTCGCTTTATTGCTGCTGCCATTGGTGCTGATCGCTGCCGCCTCTCCCTAAACAAGCGTGCGAAAGCGCCCCGGCTGGTCAACCAACCGGGGCGCTCTAGGTTCGCCCGCATCGTGGGAGGTGTGATGCGGGCTTGTTGGCGAAAATCATCGAAAGCGCTCGCTCAAAACACGGGCTTTTTTGATGGCGGTTATCATGGGGGAGGGGGTTAATAACTGCCAGTCGCCTTCCGCTGTTTTCCACTTCGCCTTATTTCGCGGCGAGGGCCTTTCCAATCATGCGGCCGAAGGTGACGGAGCGGTCGCAGCAGTTGCCGGTCGACATATTCGGATACGTGTGAGCATAGTACGAACCCGAGTCGACGCCCGTGACGTACGGGCCTTCAATCGCCTTGTCATTGTCGTCGACAGCCTGGAAGTTTTCGTTGATCGTAATGCCGTCGACCGTGCACAGCATGTAGCCCGAAGTGCGAACGCCATAGAACGGCGCCGTGCGAATTGCCGACAAGCGATGCGCGTCTTTTCCGAAATCGGGGTCGACGCCCGCGTCGTAGTTCTCGTTTTGGCGCTCGACGGTCTTCTTCAGCGTTTCGGCGGGCAAGCCAAAGCCTTCCGCAAGCTCCTCAATGGTATCGACCACCACGATATAGCCATTCTGGATCAGGCCTTCGTTGATGCCCTTGGTAGCTTCGAGCGTCATATTGGTCGGTGCGCCGTTGTCGAAGGGGAAAACGCGCGCGCAGCCATGGATATCGAATTGCTCGAGGTACTTCTCGTAGTCGGAGTCCCAAATGCCTACCACGGTGTGGCCGGGCTGGGTCAAAGTCGAATTCAGAATGTAGTCGTACGGCGCCGCCTCGTTGGTGAAGCACTCGTCGTTCAGGTTGACCTTCAACCAGGGGTTGGAGCCCATCCAGAACAGGGAACCGGTGGTTTCCGATCCGCCGAGCTCGTCGGGCTTAACCGCGACGCGGTCGAACATCATCGCCGTGTGGACTTCGTCCATATGCGCGCCAGCCCAGAGGCATGCCTTAATGCCGTCGCCCGTGGTGCCGTCAATCGCGATGGAAAGCGAGTACTTGTTCAGGGTCTGCGGCTGCAGGGTCTTGAGCATCTCTTCGTTGCGCGCGTAGCCGCCCGTGCAAACGACCGTGCCCTTGCTCGCGTTGATTTTGATGTAGCCGTCGGAAGATTTCGCAATGGCGCCCGTCACCTTCCCGCTCTCGTCTTGTACGAGACGGACCATCGGGGTGCTGAATCGGAAGTCGACGCCCTTCGATTTGGCGTAGTCGCCAAGAACGATTTTGCCGTTCACGACGTCGCTCAGGCCTGCGAATTCGGCATCGGCAGGCCAGCTGGGAATATGGCTCGTCGCCCAATGCTTGTACAGGGAAGGCTTGGCGTTTTTCGCGCCCTCGAAGAATAGCTCGAAGCCGGCTTCCTCGAGGCGGTCCTGGTACCAGTCGATGGCCTCTCCGGAGTTCTGGGCCCAAATGTGATACAGCTTGGGGTTGCAGTAGTTGTCCGCGTAGCGAATCATGTCGTTGACGATTTCGTTCTCGTCGATTTCTTCGCCCGCTTCCTTTGAGCGGGCGGCTGTTCGTGTGGGGCGTTTGCCTTGCCATGGTCGCTGGGTCGACTTTTTGCGCCGTGGGCTCTGTGACGCGCTTTGCCGCCTTTGCGGTTCTCGGCGCGTCTTAGGTCACGGTGGGCAGCGGCCTTGCCAATATATGCGTTGGCTTAAGCTGCGTCGGGCTTTCGGCAAGAACGTCGGGAATCATAGTCGCGTGTGCGTACGTTGTCTCTTTCGCGCTGCGCTGGGTGTTCGGCGCTTGTGCCTTTGTGCCTTGTGGCTCTTGTTGCGGTCGCTCGCCGGCGTGCCCTTTCGCCCGATGGGCTTTTCCGCGTGTCTCTTCTTTTATCGGTGGCTGGTTTTCTGGCTCTTTCCGTGGGAAGCGCCTCGCGCGATGCTGTGGCGAGTGCGCTGCTCTCTGCGGGCACGGGCGCGTTCGAGATTCTTATGTACTACGTTTTGATTCAGCTTGGATCGCGCAACCCCGTTGGCGCGTTGTCCGCGTTTGCCTGGGGAAATGCCATGGCCTCGTGGGGAACGATATTCGGTGCCTTGTTCGGCCGCATGACGAATGCCGCTTGCCAAAACGACGCGGTCTTGCTTTCCGCCATTGCGTCGTGCATCGTGCTTGCCCTTGTGGCGTACATGCTGTTCGTAGTTGGGGAGTTCAGGTTCTCGAAAACGATCGAGGAGGTTTCTCCTGCGCCTGAGGTGCGCGTTGTCGAGCGTGAAAGCAGCGAGCAGGCTTTCGAGGACCGGCTGCTTCAGCTTGCGGAAGACACCCGTTTGACGGAACGCGAGCGTGAGGTTTTCGGCCTTTTGGCCCGCGGGCGCAATGCGAGATACATTCAGGAAACGCTCGTCGTTTCCTACAACACCGTGAAAACGCATGTCTCGCATGTGTATGCGAAGCTCGGCGTCCATTCGCAGCAGGAGCTTATCGATGTTGTCGAAAGCGGGACAAGTGCAACAGTTTGTTGCACAAATGGGGACGCAGGCATTTCTTTAGACCGGCCACGCCACCAGTCCTAGGCTCCTGTGGTACCGCATCGGGCCCATCCGGCCCAGTCGACGGCGGCGGCGCTCGCGGAAGGTCCTTCTAAGGTTTGCGGGAATCCAATATGCAATCGGGTTGCCCGGTATCGCCTCCAATCACTCCTGCGCGCGCGTTCCGTGGCGCGTCATCGACGAGCTCGAATGGTTGCGCAAGATCTTGCCGCGAAGCTGCTCGAAGCCGCCGAAGCGAGCTCCCATTCCCCAAATTCGAAAAAAATTCATTTTGGGGAATAGGATTGCTCAACCACTCAGCTGCGTCTACGTACGCTTCTGCTGTTTGGCATGCAAGTTAATGGTTGCGCGAATAGTGCGCTTGAGAATGAGCGTTATTCGGGAAAAGAGGTGCCAGCCACCCACTAACCCATTGTCGCTACGAGTCCGCAACGAAATCGATGAGCTCTTGCTTGCTGTGCACGTCGAGCTTCCGATAGATATTGCGCCGGCATGTGCTTCCTGCAGCTGTGGCTCAACCTCTCCGACGAGGGCGTCGAGGACGCGATCTACGACTCGCGAGCCCAGGCGCCGCAGCCGCGTCGTTCAGGTCTTCCCCAGCAGGAAGCCGCTCATCAGGATGATGGGAGCGGTGTTCTCCGAGATGGGCGAGGACCGGGCCGGCCGCCACTGGTTCAACGACGACTCCATCGGCAGGGCCGTCGAGGGCGCCGAGGTGAACGCGCCCGCGCCCGCCTACGAGGGCACCGCCGCAGAGCACGCGGCCAGGACCATCGCGCTCGTCGTGGCCGACAACCCGATTCCCGGCAGGAAGGCAGCGTGACATGCGCTAGAATGATGGCATTCTAGGCAATTCTCGGTCCCTCGGGCAGCCCGCGTCTGCCCTCGAGAACCGAGCTCTACACCAACTTTTCGTCCGCAGCCCCCTACCCAAGCCAGGGGGATGTTGCCGGACGTGTGCGACGATAGGGGGGGAAGCCGGATGTCTGGCGGCAGACTGGTTGTTTTCGATAATCTCAAGTTCATGCTGATAGCGCTTGTGGTGATCGGCCATTTCGCCGATTGCTACACCGCCCAGCATGCGAGCATGCGGGCTCTGTTCCTGTTCATCTATTCGTTTCATATGCCCCTGTTCATCTTCGTGTCGGGCCTGTTCGTCAAAGAGATGGGGGCTGATGCAAGGCTCAACTGGAACCGCATCATCTCCTTTATCGCACTGGGCTTTCTCATGAAGGCTATCAGCGCCGTCCTCGCCTTCATCAGCTCGGGTTGGGTGCCCTTCTCGCTTCTTTCGGACGGAGGCCCCGCATGGTTCATGTTCGCGATTGCGGCCTATACGGCGTTTGCCTGGATACTGCGCGGCGTGCGCAAGGATTTCGTGCTGGTATTCTCCGTGGCTTTGGCCCTGCTTGCGGGCTATGACTCCTCGGTGGGGGATTACCTGTATCTTTCTCGCATCATCGTGTTCTTCCCGTTTTTCTGGGCGGGTTACTGCCTCTCGCCTGCGCAGGCCGATCGGTTCACAGCGCGCCGCGATGTGCGCATCGTGTCCGCCGTCGTCATCGCGGCAGCGACAGTGGTTTGCGTACTGCTCATTTCGGAAATCTATGCCATCCGCTGGTTTTTTACGGGCCGCAACTCCTATGAGGCCTGCGGGGTTGACTATGCCATCGCATTCAGGGCGCTTGCCTATTGCATCTCGGCCGCCATGTGCGTGGCCGTCATGGCGCTTACGCCGCGCCGCCGCATTCCCCTTGCAAGCGCATTCGGTCCGCGCACGCTGCAGGTCTATGTGTGGCACGGGACGGCTCTGACGCTTTTGGGCGTGACGGGTGCGCAGGCGGCCATCGAGGCGTCGTTTGGCAGCTTCGGGTTTCTGGTGTTCGTGGCGCTTGCCATCCCCGTTGCGCTTCTGCTTTCTGCAAAGCCCTTCGGCGTGCCGCTGAAGCCGTTTTTGAGCATAGCGCCAAAGAAAGATCGTGCAGAGCGGGCGGCCTGACCGTTATTTGAAGATCACCTTGCGATACAAGACGAAGTTCCACAGCGTGATGCAGACCATGGTTGCAAGCTTGGCAAGGATGGAGTGCACGCCGAAGCCCACGAGCCAGGAGATGGCCAGGGTGGAAAACGCCATGTTGAAGGCGAACAGGATCAGGTACAGCATCAGGCTGCGAAGCGGGTTTCCGGTGCTCTTGAACGTGACTGAGTGGTTTACGGTGAAATTGAATACGGTGGAAGCTATGACTGCGATGATGTTCGCCGGTGCAACGCTTAAGTGAGCCATGGCGTAGAGGCCTTGGAACAGCACGAGCTCTATAAGAGCGGATGATCCGCCTACCAGCAGATACGACATCGCCTGCTTGACCACGTTGTGCTTTTCGCCTGATGCCTGGGGTTCGGCGGTTTTTCTTCGCTGTGCTTGCGAGTCTTGTTCTGCCTGGTCCGCTTTGTCGGTTTCGGTCTGCATATTTCCGGGTTTCCGTTTCTTTGGCGTGCCTTTTTTCACGACCGTAATTATAACGGCTACAATAATGCCATTTGGCGCGGGATGCCCCGCGCTGCTCCAATGAACACATCATACGGCACGGCGCGCCATTCCTGTGTAGCCGCCATGCCTTTACGCAAGGAGTTGCCATGTTGGTTTCGATTATCGCTCCCGCCTATAACGAAGAGGGCAATATCGCCGCGTTCGCGCGTGCGGCCGCGGAGGCGTTTCGCGATCTTCCTGAAGGCTGGTCCTGCGAAGTTGTTTTCGTGGATGACGGAAGCCGGGATGCCACGCTTGAGGCCATGCATGCCGCCATGCATGATGAGGAGGTCCTGACCGCCGGGAATCCAGATGGTGCCGGTTGTTTTCTGCGTGATGAACTTCAGCTCACCGCCGGCTGTGCGCGCGTGGAGCGGAATCTGTTCGCGGTGTTATGCCCTAGCGGGCGCATGCCGGTCGACCATAGCGGGTTGACGTCCTCGCGCGTGGTCTGTGCGATCTTGCGGCTGGAGCAGATGCTCTTCGCGTACGAGCGGATGATGGCCTTCGGTATCATGGACGGGTCGTAGGCGGAGGCTCCGCCGCCAGGATAGAGGTCGGTGAGGGACTTCCGGTTGTTTTTGATAGCTTTTATTTTTAGGAAATCACGAGATAAAAGTTTCGGGTTTCA
>OLNG01001441.1_pt1 | contig 12244 bp, 10 predicted proteins | sample 1643091 | NCBI WGS metagenome assembly OLNG01 (sample SAMEA3136661, study PRJEB25190) | human gut metagenome | biome: human gut; feature: human-associated habitat; material: faeces | place: Austria | collected 2013 | reverse complement strand
ATGCCAGATTTTGCAAAACAGAATAGATGGTGTCAGCGATAACCTTTTCTTCTGGCTGGATTATTCCGGCTGGCAGAACAATCTTCTTGCGTGAAGCATTATATTGCTTTTTTTGGGGAAAAGGGAAGTGTTTTTTGCATGTCTGAAAAAAAGGTGCTTCGGGTATCCTGGGAATGTAGAAAAGAATGTCCGCAAAGTCAGCCTGTTTGACGTTTTTCTGTTTTTCGCTTATACTGTAAGAACAACACGAAAAATATGGGGAGATGCTGGGATGAGCATTGAGGTTGAAATCAAGGTAAAAATTCAAAACAGAAAACAGATCATGGATTCTCTTAAAAAAATAGGATTTCTGGAAAACAGGTGCGTCGTAGAGACGGATATATATTATACCTCCACACATCATGACTTTGTTGCATTGGGTGAGGCTCTGAGGATCAGAACAGTAAAGGATTCGGAATCCCCAAAAGAGACAAGTGTGATCACCTACAAAGGTGCAAAACTGGATCAGGTATCTATGACCAGGCAGGAACTGGAGACAGAAGTCGGGGACGGAGAAACGGTCAGAAAAATACTGGAACATATCGGTTTTTGTCCGGTATCTGCGGTAGAGAAAAAACGGCTGTATCTCAACAAAAATAATATGACTGCATGTCTGGATAACGTAAAAGGTCTGGGAGACTACCTGGAGCTGGAGATATTGACAGATACGGAAGAAAAAAGGACAGAAGCATTGAAACAGATAGAAGATGTCTTGGAAGCTTTGGGGTATTCCATGGAGGACACAACGAGAACATCTTACCTTTCTATGCTGATGAAAAAAGAGAAGGATGGCAAAGATGCACAAAGTAATGGTCTTTATTGATTATCAGAATTTTTTTATTTCTTGGAAGTGGAAGAACAGGGGAAGAAAACCTCCTTTTGTCGATTATCAAAAATTAGGACGGCTGATAAACCGTCAGATCCCGTTAGATTCGGAAGTAATCAAAACATATTTGTTTGCATATAAGCCATGTGAAGAGCTGATACTGCTGGAGCCTTATCAGAGATACTACAACTGGCTTAACGGAATGAAAAAAACCCCGTATCTGGAAGTGATCGAAGGACGGCAGGATATACACCGTATTTATGGGGTTGAGTTTGATATTAATGATCCTTCTACTTACACGACAGAAGAAAAGGAGACGGATATTAATATTGCTACACACATGATTGCGAAAGGTTTTCAGAATGCCTATGACATAGCAATCCTGGTAAGTGGGGATACGGATTACGTACAGGTGATACGGACGCTGCATGATCTGGGCAAGATCGTAGTGATTGCCCATTTTCCAGAACAGAATATCGCGAAATACCAGGGGATGTACGATGCAGAAGTGATCCTGGATGACGATCTTTTGCATCGGGCTGGCAATGCATCATATGGCAGGGAAAAGAGAAGCCGGGAGAGATATCCTTACCGGTTTCCATCGGGAAAAAAGTGAATTCGAATTCAAATTATTGTACTACAATTAGAAAAGAAGAGCATTACGCTCTTCTTTTTTCAGTCCCTCGGACCAGACAACACTTTTTTTCATCAGGTTGTCCGTTGCCATGACGATCATATTCTGAAGCGGTTTGATCGCATTGGCAGCAGTCGCTTTCCAGTGATTTGACATATCTCTTTCGTTTACCATATATTTGATCTCTTTTTTTTCATCATAGTCATTGTTCATGATGGCTTCAATCAGATGTCTTTCTGAAATCTCTTTTCCGTTCTTATAATATACATCTTTGGTTCTTTCCGTCTTCGGGATTGGAATAGACTCCGCGGGAGTAGAACCGTACAAGCCTCGGATGCCTCATTTTGGCTGTTTCTCCTGTTATCCTGTTTTTGAGTTCGATACCGTATCCCATATAGTGCCTCCTTTTTTGGGATAATATGCGAAAAACTGAAAATTAGAAATATGACAAAAAAAGAGCAGGATAACCTGCCCTGCGGAACTAATCTGTGCTTATGCGTCTTCAATAATGCCTTCTTCTATGGCATCAAGATAAGCGTCATCTGTCAGTTTTGTCACCTGGCAGTTTTCGCAGGCATTATTTTCGCAGTATTCGCAAAGAATTTTCGCTGCCTCCAAAATTTTATCATAGCTCTGTTGTGTCATTGTTTTGGACATGTTCTTCTCCTTTCATTTTTCATTCTGACAGTAGAATGATTAATTAGGAGCAGGGATGAAAAATCCGCAGCCATATGTAAAGCTGAATACAGAAAAAATAATATGACAAAAAATATTTTTTCATTTCTGTTCGGAAGGCGCATTTTTTCGTGTCAGAACTAATTTGCGTCAACGACTGATAACCTGTAATCAAAGCACGAAGGGATTGATGTAAATGGCAAGTGTATCTAAGACAAAAATGAGGCTATTAGAATTCATCAGTTCTCAGAACGGACTGGATTTTTCCGGATGCCGGGCGAGGATGTCGAAAAAAAAGAACCTGCTCGTAGAAGATCATGGAAATCTCGTCTTCTATATCGATAAGGTCCATATGGCCGCAATTCTGGAAAGAGATTATAAAACGGAAGACATTATTGTTTTAAGTGAAAGTAAAAATACCGCTTATTACAGATACTATCAGGAATATATCCAAAAAAAGCAGGAGGAAGAAGATCTTCGCAGGGCTGAGAAAGAAGCTGCAAAGGAAGCCAGAAGGATTAAACAGCAGAGAAAACAGATAGAAAAGGAAGCAGAAGAAAGGGGAGATTTTCCGAAAAACCTGGAAGCAGTTGTATCTGATCTGGAAGCTGATAAAACAATTAAATTTGTTGATTGTTCCTATGAAATAAGGAGCCGCGTATTCTGTGGTACAGGACTGCGGATCATGATTACGATCAGCCTGGATATTTATGAGAAAAACAGAAAACTGGCATCTTTCTGCGGAAGTAATATGGACAACATTTTCATTTCAGACAAAGTGGATATTCTGGAAAAAATAAGAAATATAATGTCTTCGGAGAAGAACGGGATCTGTCTGACTTCTGAGGGACGTCAGATCCTTAAGAGAAAGACGTATTTGTTCTTAAAAAAACTAAAAAGCATGTCAGTCAGCAGGGAGTTCCTTAAGATTGTAGATAAGCCCAGTTTCTTAGAATATATGGATTTTTTAAAACACAATCATGCTAAAGAATGTCAGGACAAGCTTCAGATATCATTTGTTCAGTTAGCGAGAGAAGATATCTTAAGATATAAGATATTTGAGCAGGATTTTTTTTATAATATTAAAGAAAATGCTGTTTTTCTTCCAGATGAGGAACTTTTGGAATTAAAGGAACTTGTCGGTTTTGAGAAAACAAACCGATCTTCCTTAAAGCAATTCCTAAAAGCAGCGGAAAAAATCAAAGATACAAACTGTCAGGTCGTTAAAGTCGAAGGAGATTTTGGAATCCGTGTCCGTACACTTATGGGGAAGAAGTATATAAAACAGACATTTTTCCAGTTTTCCGCGGCGGGACTGCGAAAGTGGTATAAGGAAAGAGAGGCAGAATTGAAGCATAAAAAGATCGAATATGCAAAATCCCTGCAGTCGTATGGAAATCTGCTGGCTGGAGATATTTATGATCTGGTCTGCCAGAATAGTTTTATTACGAAAGAAGCAATTGTTAGAAATCTGCGTGGCATGAAACAGACGTTAACGATCAAAGATGTGGAACACAGCGGAAGATATGGGCTGCTTACCAACGATGAGGTAGAGCAGATATGTGATCTGATGATGCGTGAGCATTTGCTCAATTGGAGACCGTATGACAGGTCTTTCTTTTACCTCATAAAGCCTTGTCCGGAAGGAGAACTGCTTTCGGAAGTAGTTTTGGAAGAAGGAAAAAATATATCCACGTTTCGGGATATTGATTGGGTTTCTTATATGAAGAAAGCGGTGGAAAATGGAAAAGAGTTAAGAGCTGGAAGAACAGAACAGATGAGGTTACTGGAACAAAAGCGGGTTCTTTGTATCTATCCGGATCTGGCAAGACAGTTTCTCAAAAATAAACCGTACTATTGGAGAGACTTTGCGTTTACCATGTATAAAGCAGAAACGGGGATCCAGAAGAAGTACTGGAAGTACGTGCTTGGATTGTTTGATGAAAAGCCGGAGAAAAACAATACAATATGACAAAAAACTTTTTTGTCCGATAGATCCGTTTTTTCGTGTGGGAAGTGGGTTTTCTCCGCGGATGGTAAGCTGTAACCAGAACACGAAAGGAAGCGATGCTGATGAAAAAAGAATTAACAGAAAAAGAACGCAGTTTATTGGACTATATCTGCTCAAAGTACAGTCTGGATTTTTCGGGATGTAAGGCAAGAAAAACGAAAAAAGGCCATCTGTTTGTAGAGGGTGGCAGCTATGTATTCCGTATTGAAAAGAAACATCTGGAATTGATCCTGGACAGCGATTACCGTACGGAGGATGTGATAGTCATAAGTGCAGACAAAAGCAGTGCCTGTTTTAAAGATTATGAGGAATATATCAGGAAGAAAGAAGAAGACGCAGCCCGCCTCAGAAAAGAGAGAAAGGCGGCAAGAAAGGCAGAAAAACAAAGACAGCAGCAGAAGCGGGAGGAATGGAAGAAAAGAGTAAGAACAGAGTTTCCTCAAAACTTGGATGCGGTCATGACCGATATGAAGGCTCCTTTCAAGCCGGATGGATGGTCTTATAAGGACATGGAGTTTTGGGAATATTATGAAAATGAAATCCAGGTAACGATTGCAATTCAAAAAGATATCCGTACAATGAAAGGCTTAAAGCTTGCATATATCAGTGGGAGCATGACTACCAGTGTCAACCCTTTGAGCAGGGAAGAGGTCTGTAAAAAAGTAAAATACCTGATGTCCTCAAAAAAGAGATCTGTGTGTCTGGTGGATGAAGGACATCAGTTCCTGCAGAGACAAACGTATTTGTTTTTAAAAAAGCTTAAAGATCTGTCGGTATGCCAGGAGTTCCTTAAGGTTGTGGACGAGGCTGATTTCTTTGAATACATGGATTTCTTAAAACATAATCACGCCAAAGAATGCCAGGATCGGATCCAGGTATCGGAAGTTCAGATAAAGAGGGGAGATGTCTTAAAATACAAGGTATTTGGACAGGAGTTTTTGTACAGCATTAAAGAAAATAGTATTTCCATGCCAAACGCGGTACTCTCAAGGCTGAAAAAACTTGCCGGATTTGAGAAGGAGTACCGGACAGTCATTAAATCCTGTTTAAAGATTGCAGATAAGATCGGCTGTCCGCAATATCGGGTAACGGAAAACCTGGATGTCCGGGTACGTGCCCTTGTGGGAAAGAGGTATGCGGAACAGGTATTTTCCCCGGAAGAGTTTTCCCCAGCTAGTCTGCGGAGATGGTATAAGGAAAAGGCGAAAGAATTTGAGGAAGAAGAGGAAGAGCAGGAACGACAGAAGGTCAAACGTGCGAAATCGTTGAAATCCTTTGGAAATCTGCTTGCCTCCGATATCTATGATCTGGTCTGCCTGAATGATTATATTACGGAGTCGGCGATCGTTAAGAACCTGCGTGGCATGAAGCAGACACTTCAGGCGACCATCAAGGAGGTAGACAACAGTGGAAAATACGGGCTGCTTACAAACGAGGAAGTGGAGCGGGTATACAATCAAATGAAACGTGAGAAGCTGATCTCCGAAAAAGGAATTGACGGGACTTATGGAGAGTTTTACATTGTAAAACCTTGTCCGGAAGGAAAGCTGATCTCCGAGATACATATCGAGGAGAAAAAGGAGTATGCGAAATTCCTGGATACGGACTGGGTTTCTTATATGAAGAAAGTAATTAGTGCCGGAAAAGAGCGTAAGCTGACAAAAAAAGAAGACCAGGAGCAGATGAAGCTGCTGGAGCAGAAACGGGTTCTTTCTATCTATCCGGACCTGGTAAGGCAGTTCCTCAAAGGAAAGCCGGAGCACTGGAAAGATTTTGCGTTCACCATGTACAGCATGGAGACCGGGATACAGAAAAAATACTGGAAATATGTAACAGGATTGTTTGAGGAGGAGAAAGATGACAATAAATGAGATCAGAGATAAATTAAAGGAAACAGGGTATATCCCGACGGATGATATCTGCTATGCCGTATTTGGCATGCTTGCACTTAATAAGCCGCTGTTGGTGGAAGGGGCACCTGGAGTTGGTAAAACTTCCCTGGCAAAGGCACTGGCAGAGGTTATGGGGCTTCCGATGCTGAGACTGCAGATGTATGACGGCCTTACCAAAGATGAGGTCCTGTATGACTACGACTATCAGAGACAGCTCCTTACCCTGGAAGCCGTAAAGCCAAAGCTCAATGAGGAGATCAAAGACCTGGGGATCAATGATGCGATCAAACATGTGGCAGGGGATGTGGATTTCTATGGGAAAGAGTTCCTGATCCCCCGTCCGGTCCTTCAGACCATTGATGGAAGTGGCAGAAAGCTTCTTCTGATCGATGAGATCGACAAGGCATCCGAGGAAACAGAGTATATGCTGTATGAGTACCTTGAGGATTATTCCATTGATATTCCGCAGTTTGGCACCGTATCCTGTCCGGAAGACCAGAAACCTGTCGTGATCCTTACTTCCAATGCATACAGGGAACTGTCCGGGGCAATGAAACGCCGCTGCTCATATCTGTATATCAAGAAAAAGACCAGGGCAGAGATCATCGAGGTCCTTAAGTACAGGACCAGTGTGGATGAGAGGGTGGCGTCAGGGATTGCATCCTGTATGGTCGCATTCCAGGAAATGGATCTGAAGCATCCGGTGTCCGTATCCGAGATCGTAGACTGGGCTTCCTATATCGAAAAGGATGGCAGCAGGGAGGGTGTGCAGAATTCCCTTGGACTGCTGGTAAAAGACCGGAGGGATATGGAAGCAGTTTCTGCGACCGTCAGAAACTATATACATGACATTGCTTACTAGGAGGGAGAAATATGGAAGATCTGGCATGCTACAGGGAGTTATGGGCAAAGCCTGCAGACAACATACAGGATTCCTATCTCTACGAATTTATCTTTGAAGCCTGCCGATTCTTTTCCAACAAGGGATACATCTGCGACCCGTCAGAGATCTACTCCGTTCTTGGCAGGATGGGAGAAGTGGACATCAAAAGACTGCTCTATGCAATGATCGTCCACAGCTCAGACCAGTCAGAAGAGTTTGATCCCCTGTACGGGGAATTTGTATCCCTCTTTTTCCAAAAAGAGAAAGAGAGGACTGCTGCCAGGGAAGCAGCAGATAAGGCGAGAGAGGATTCCGAAAAGGCGACTAAAGAGCATGAGGAGGAGGTAGCCCGCATACAGGAAAAGATCCGGCAGCTGAATGATAAGAAAGAAAAGCTTCAGGCAGAGAAACGAAAAGTCCTTGAGGAGCAGAACAAAAAGGAAATCGCAAAGGCAGAAAAAACAGCCAAAAAGCAGGAAAAGGTACGTAACCTGAAAGCCTGTCTGAAAGGCCTGGAAAGTTTATCAGGGTTTGTTGCCTGTGTCAGAAGCGGGGAAAGACCGGAGCAGGAGAAGCTGGCAAAGGAGATCAGGGAAGCATCCTTAAGGGCCTGTACGAAATCCAACAGCGCAGAGCTGCTTAAGGAGATCCGGGAGATCGGACGTCAGCTTAAGGCAATCAAAGACAAAGAAACTTCTGTGGATGAGAGGATTGAGAAAAATGACTGGGAGTTATGCCGCAGTGCGGATGACCTGAAGCGGCAGGAGCGGGAGTTTAAGAAAAAGCTAAAGCAGATCGCAAAGCAGCAGAAAGAGATTTTTAAGGACAAGCCAGTTGAAAGCCGCAAGGAGACACTCAGGCTGAAAAATGCAGTACATTCCAGATATCAGGGCGATGTCTGTCTGGATAAGAAGTTCTCCAAAATGTCCGCGGAGGAAAAGCTGCTGATCTATGATTACATCCGGGAGAACGCCAGAAAATTCCGTACAAAGTTAAATCGGAAGATTCGGACAAACAGAGCGTCAAAGATCGATATTCCGGCAACTGTGAAAAAGAGCTGCCAGACAGGTGGTATCCCGTTGTGTCTGATCCACCAGAAACCGATACGGCAGAAATCCAATTTGATCCTGATCCTGGATGTATCCGGTTCCTGTAAGGAAGCATCCGAGCTGATGCTGGTGTTCATGCATGCCATGAAGGAGGTGTTTCCGGGTGGATGTTCTACATATGCATTTACTAACAAACTCTATGACATTTCAGAGTTTATGGAGATGGATGATGCAGCAGTGGCGGTCAGCGAGGTATTAAAGGCGATCCCGCGTTCCGGGGCCTATTCCAATTACGAACTTCCTTTCCGGACATTCTACAACAGCAATATGAGTAAAGTAACAGGGGATTCCTACGTCTATATTATCGGGGATGCCAGGAACAACAAGAACCGGTCAGGGGAAGAGTATGTAAAAGCAATCGCAAGAAAGGCAAAAAAGGCGTTCTGGTTAAACACTGAGGAAATGTCAGACTGGAATACCGGGGACTCGATCATTGGAACTTATGCAAAGTACATGACAAAAGTCGCACAGACGACTACTGCTGCGGAGCTGCTTGGTTTTTTGGAGAGCTGAAAAAGTGAATTCGAATTCACTTTTTTCTAGGAAAATGAAAAAGAGCAGGATGTCCTGCTCTTTTTGGTTGCGAGGAGGGTTCCTCTCTTCGATTAGTTTTCCCAGTATTCCTGCATTTTTGATTCAGCATCAGAAGGTGAGAGATTATACTCTTTTATGATGAAAGCTCTTGCTTTTTCATAGGAAGATCCAAGCATACTGTATGCTTTTATTGCAGTTCTGATGCCATAATCAAGCTCTAGCCGCCTGCCCTGTTCAATGCCCTGCTCGATACCCTGCTCGATAGCTCTTTCCTCAATTAGATCAGAAAAATTACACATATCCTCAATCTCCTTTCCCAAGTCACGATTCATATCGAGACCGTAATTTTCGCTTAAGTTTTCCTTCTTTTCTTCGATTTTGAAAAGTACGTTTAATTTTCGATTTCGGATAAAGATAAGCCTTTGGTTTTTCGTTGCAAAAACAAAATGATTGATATGAAGCAGAGATGAAAAATCCGCAGCAGGACCAACCGGTAATCTCATTTTTTTGACAGGTTTTCAGACCAGAATATTTTCTGTAAAATGCCGATCTTTCGTACCAGATCGGACTGCGCCTGGTATCCGGCTACAATAGATACATGAGGAAGATGTCTCCGCGGAAACACCCCTCAAAATACTGCGATAAGAAGAGGAGTGATTCTAACAAAAAATGTATTACAAAAAATATTTTTCTGGGAGGAAATGATGGAAAATGATACATTCAAGTGCTACAATGGTAATATCTGAAAACACAAAAGAAAGAAGGAAAACACGATGAAGAAAAAGCTGATATCTGTATTGTTAGGGATCACGCTTGTGGTTTCTAACTGTTCCTATGTTGGTGCCGTGGACATAGGAGATTCTGCTGTGGAAGTACCGGACTTTTCAGATGAAGTTCAGGAAGATGAATTATTCTCAGACGGATCGGAGGAGGTGTCTGAAACCGAAGATGAGACAGTGCATCCTGCTGCTACAACGGAAAAAGTGAAAGTTGGGATCAAAGGTTCTTATCTGGCGGCATCCCAGGCAGTCCTTGACCGGATCAATCAGATCCGCAGGGAGGCATATGAAGAAGGAGTGCAGGATCCGCGGGATCCATCTAAGAAACTTACCATGGCTGATTATGTGCCCTTAAAGTGGTCATCCGATCTGGAGTATATTGCAAGGATACGTTCCACGGAGGCATCTGTCCGCAGAGACCATATTCGTCCTTGTAATATGATGCCGCAAAGTATCTGGGCACCGGGTGGAACTACGTCATATGCAGAAAATCTGGCTTGGAACCGTGCAAATGACATGCTCTATGGGATCAACCAATGGTATGGGGAAAAAAATGACTGGGTTAATCAGACTGGCAGGGTAACAGGCCATTACGAGTCTTTGATCACTCCGGAGTATCAATATATCGCAGTCTCTTCCTTCCTTAATGATGAAACTGGAAGGAACACCACATCCGCGGAGTTCTGTATGGATGCGCAAATGGGAAGTAAAGATGAATCCATGAGCAGCGTTTCCGGTACAACGGTTCAGACCATAGATGTGGACAAGGCACAGATCTCTGCGGAGATCGTACTTTCGGACACTTCTTTGGAAGAGGGAAAAACGGCAAATGCGACGTTTAAATTAATATATAAAAAAGGTAATTCAACATGTTATCCGGTTGACAGTGTCCAGTGGCTTTCTGCGGATGACAGTATTGTTTCCGTAGACCAGAATGGTAAACTGACTGCAAAAAAGGCGGGTAATACAACAATCACGCTGAAGGTTGGAGATATCTCGGCGCAGAAGGATGTTACAGTCAAGGCTGTACAGCCTACTGCAGCTCCGAAACCTACGTCCACGCCGAAGCCCACTGCAACTCCGAAGCCTACTGCAACGCCAAAACCGACGGCCACACCAAAGCCTACTGCAACGCCAAAACCAACGGCCACACCAAAGCCTACTGCAACACCGAAACCAACGGCGACGCCAAAGCCTACCTCAACCCCGAAACCATCAACAGAAAAGAAAGGGACATGCGGAGAGTATTTGGATTGGGATTTTGGAAATGGCGTTCTGACAATATCTGGCAGTGGAGAAATGTATGACTTTACTAAGATTTATGACAGCGAAACTGGAAAAGTAACAATAGAACATCCGAATCCATGGGAAGATTTTTCAAGGGAAATCAAAGAGATAAATGTGAAAGATGGAGTGACCAGTGTTGGATTTGCAGCGTTTGCTGACTTTAAAAATTTAAACAGGGTAACTCTTGGAAATTCCGTAAAAATAATAGGATGTGATGCATTTGCTAATGATTCAAGACTTACTGAGTTTACAGCGGGTAGTTCTTTGGAAGAAATCTATGCAGATGCTTTTTACGGAGTTTCTCTTAAAGAATTGATTCTTCCATCTACCATAAAAGCAATTGCTAGTTTTGCTTTAATTAAAATGCCAAAATTGGAAAAAATAAAAATGACAGATAATACTGGAGTTTATCAAACAATAGATGGGATTCTTTACAAAAAAGGGAATAGTGGTTATGAGCTCGTAACATATCCGTCAGGTCGTATTGGAGAATATGAAATTCCGGACTATGTAACTAAGATTGATACAAAGGCTATTAGTGAAAGCCAAATTACAAGGATAGTAATACCAGGTACGGTAAAAGAAATTGAAAGCGATTCTTTTTCTCATAACTATAAGTTAAAAACAGTCGTGATTGAAAAAGGTATTACTACAATTCCAGAGTGGTGTTTTGCCATGTGTAAATCCCTTGAATCTGTAACTATTCCGGAAGGTGTAGAGACTATCGGAAAATATGCTTTCATAGATGCAGACTCTCTTAAAAGTGTGACTCTTCCGTCCACTGTAAAAAGCGTTGCAGATTCCAGTTTTAATCCAGGGATAACAATTATAAGAACAACACCAAAACCGACGGCAACACCAAAGCCAACGGCGACACCGAAACCGACAGCAACACCGAAACCAACGGCGACACCGAAACCGACAGCAACACCGAAGCCGACAGATACACCGAAGCCTACGGATACGCCGAACCCGATAGGACCTACAAAGACCCCGGAACCTACACAGGCTCCTGTGAAAAAGCCAAAGAATACTACAAGTCTCAAAACGAAATCAAGAAGAAAGAAGACGCTTGTCGTATCCTGGAAGCCGTCAAAGTCCGTAAGCGGATATCAGGTGCAGTACAGTCTGAAGAAAAATATGAAAAAGCCAAAGACAACGACAGCTGGCAAAAAAGCAACGGAGATCACATTTAAAAATCTCCGCAGCAATAAAAACTATTATATCCGTATCCGTACATACAAAACAGTTAACGGAAAGAGATATTACTCTGGTTGGAGCAAGGTTAAAAAAGTCAAAGTGAAATAGGATTTTCCCTGTCAGCCGGTATGAGACAGAATGTACCGGCCTGGCAGGGATTTTTGTATAGAAATATTTCTGAACATGGGTTTCGTGTATAATAGAAAATACATAATTCGTTTGGAGGTGGAAGAATGAGGCTGTGGACGACAATGCCTGCAAGAGTATACAAAGAAACAATTGAGAAAACAGGAATCTACCAGTGCGATCCGGATAAGAGCGAAGTACTTACCTGGGACGATTCCGGCCGGCAGTTTGCCAATGCATATGACTGGA
>OLNG01001440.1_pt1 | contig 12264 bp, 9 predicted proteins | sample 1643091 | NCBI WGS metagenome assembly OLNG01 (sample SAMEA3136661, study PRJEB25190) | human gut metagenome | biome: human gut; feature: human-associated habitat; material: faeces | place: Austria | collected 2013 | reverse complement strand
TATGGCAATGTCCAGACAGAAAAAGCTGGATAAAATGGATGTGATTGAGCTGGCAAAGGAAAAACCAAAGCCGGAGTTTAACTTTAAAACAGCCAGAACACCAAGCCGTTTTGTGGTAGAAACCGATGATTTGATTATCGGCTATGACGAACCTCTTTCCAAGCCATTGAATTTAAAAGTAGAAAGAGGAGAAAAGATTGCTCTTACCGGAGCAAACGGGATTGGAAAATCCACATTATTAAAAAGTATACTGGGCATTATTCCACCGATTTCAGGAAAGGTGCACTTAGGCGACTATCTGGAAATCGGATATTTTGAGCAGGAGATGCCACAGGGAAATAAAAATACCTGTATCGAAGAAATCTGGGAGGTCTTTCCTTCCTATACACAGTATGAGGTTCGTGCAGCATTAGCGAAATGTGGTTTGACAACAAAGCATATCGAAAGTCTTGTGCGTGTGTTAAGCGGTGGTGAGCAGGCAAAGGTGCGTCTGTGCAAGATTATCAACAGAGAAACCAATGTATTGATTTTGGACGAGCCTACCAACCATTTAGACGTAGATGCAAAAGAAGAATTAAAGAGGGCTTTAAAGGAGTACAAAGGCACAATTTTAATGGTTTGTCATGAGCCGGAGTTTTATGAAGGTCTTGCAACGGATGTATGGGATTGCTCTCAATGGACAACACGTATTTAGAAATGAAACACCTGAATAAAGAAAATGCAAATACAGTATTGTATATAAAGGAATAGCAGGTATAAATAAAAAATATGCAGGAAATAAAAAATAAACTTGCAAAAATACCGACTTGGATTTATAATACAAGAAAAAATCAGATACAGGAGGAAAGTCATGTCATACGTAGATGAGGTTATTGAATTAGTAGAAAAGAAAAATCCAGGAGAACCGGAATTTCATCAGGCAGTAAAAGAAGTTTTAGAGTCTTTAAAACCGGTAGTAGAGGCAAATGAAGAAAAGTATCGCAAAGAAGCACTTTTAGAGCGTTTAGTTGAGCCTGAAAGAGTGATTATGTTCCGTGTTCCGTGGGTAGATGACAACGGAAATGTACAGGTGAACAAAGGCTTCCGTGTACAGTTCAACAGTGCAATCGGACCATACAAAGGCGGTCTGCGTTTCCACCCATCCGTATATCTGGGAATTATTAAATTTTTAGGATTTGAACAGATTTTCAAAAATTCCCTGACAGGGCTTCCTATTGGTGGCGGTAAAGGTGGAGCTGATTTTGACCCGAAAGGAAAATCAGACAGAGAAGTTATGGCATTCTGCCAGAGCTATATGACCGAGTTATACCGTCATATCGGTGCAGATACAGATGTTCCCGCAGGTGATATCGGAGTAGGTGCAAGAGAAATCGGTTATCTGTTTGGACAGTATAAGAGAATTCGTGATGCTTACGAAGGCGTGCTTACAGGTAAAGGGCTGACTTATGGTGGTTCTTTAGTTAGAACACAGGCAACAGGATATGGTCTTCTCTATCTTACAGAAGAGTTGTTAAAGCTTAACGGAAAAGAGTTAAAGGGTAAAACTGTTGTTGTTTCCGGTGCCGGAAATGTAGCAATCTATGCTATTGAAAAAGCTTACCAGTTAGGTGCGAAACCAGTGACATGCTCTGACTCTACGGGTTGGGTATATGATCCTGAAGGTATTGACTTGGAAGCATTAAAAGAAATTAAAGAAGTAAAACGTGCACGTTTAACAGAATATACAAATTACAGACCAAATGCAGAGTACCATGAGGGAAAAGGGGTATGGACTGTAAAATGTGATATTGCTCTTCCATGTGCAACACAGAATGAGCTGCATTTAGAAGATGCAAAAGCATTAGTTGCTAACGGATGCTTTGCAGTTGCAGAAGGTGCAAATATGCCAACAACTTTAGAAGCTACTAAATACCTGCAGGAAAATGGTATTATCTTTGCACCTGGTAAAGCTGCAAATGCCGGCGGTGTAGCTACTTCCGGATTAGAAATGTCACAGAACAGTGAAAGATTAAGCTGGAGTTTTGAAGAAGTAGATGAAAAGCTTCAGGGAATTATGGTAAATATTTGCCACAATATGGTAGATGCAGCGAAAAAATACGGATTTGAAGGTAACTATGTAGTTGGTGCTAATGCTGCCGGATTTGAAAAAGTTGCAGATGCTATGATTGCACAGGGTGTATGTTAAGAAAATCCTGTTGACAAATTCCGTATTTATGAATAAACTAAGAGAAGATAGGAAAAGGCATGGAACGAAAAGAGTACAGAGCAATTCCTTTTCAGAGAGAGATGGTCATCGGCTGGAAGCCATCTTAGAGGGAACTTTGGAAAGTGCATTCGGGAGCTGATTTGGTGAAGGAGATTTCTAAGCCGGATACGCAGTCCTGCGTTATGGGAAATAAGTGGGAGATACTATCTTCAAATAGAGTGGAACCGCGGATTTTTCGCCTCTATGTCGTTTTGACATAGGGGCATTTCTTATTTCATGAAAAATGGAAAATTTATAGAAAGGGCGTAAAATATGGGATTTATCAATCATATAAAAGAAGAATTTCAGGTTATTAGAGAACGGGACCCTGCGATTAAGACACCGCTGGAAGTTTTTCTATATCCCAGCTTTCGTGTTATGATACAGTATAGACGGGCCCATAAATTATATGAAAAAGGTCATTTCTTTTTGGCACGTTGGGTATCTCAGCGTGCTGCCAGAAAAACAGGAATTGAAATTCATCCAGGAGCTCAAATTGGAAAAGGGTTATTCATTGATCATGGTTCCGGGGTAATTATTGGAGAAACGACCATTATCGGTGATAACGTAACTCTATATCAGGGGGTTACTTTAGGAGGTACCGGAAAAGAAACAGGGAAACGTCATCCAACTTTAAGGGACAATGTTATGGTAAGCGCAGGTGCAAAAATTTTAGGTTCTTTTACCATTGGAGAAAACTCGAAAATCGGTGCGGGAAGTGTGGTTTTGGAAGAAGTACCTCCAAATTGTACTGTAGTAGGAGTACCAGGGCGCGTGGTGAAAAAAGGAAATCAGAAAGTGCCAAGAAGTGACATGGATCAAATCCACCTTCCGGACCCTACTTTAGAAGATATTCATAAGCTGCAGCAGGAAAATGACAGACTGCGTTCTGAATTACAGCGTATGGGTTATGAATTAAATGATATGAAAGAAAGAGAAGCACAATGTCGCCGGGCAAGAGCTTTAGAGGCAAAAGAAAGAAGACAGGAGGAAAAAAGAGAATATGAGAATTTATAACACATTGACAAAAAAGAAAGAAGAATTTATTCCTTTAGAAGAGGGAAAAGTAAAGATGTATGTCTGTGGACCTACGGTTTATAATTTTATTCATATCGGAAATGCAAGACCGATGATCGTATTTGATACAGTACGCCGCTATATGGAATACAAAGGATATGAAGTAAATTATGTATCCAATTTTACAGATGTAGATGACAAGATTATTGCGAAGGCAGTAGAAGAAGGTGTAAGTGCAGAGGAGATTTCCAGCCGTTATATTAAAGAATGTAAAAAAGATATGGCAGATATGAATGTAAAACCGGCGACTACTCATCCGCTGGCAACACAGGAAATTGACGGAATGATTGATATGATACAGACTTTAATGGACAAAGGCTTTGCCTATGAGGTAAACGGTACTGTATATTTCCGCGTAAAGAATTTCAAAGAATACGGAAAGCTGTCTCATAAAAATCTGGAGGATTTGCAGTCAGGATTTCGTTCTTTACAGGTTTCGGGAGAAAATCAGAAGGAAGACCCATTGGATTTCGTACTTTGGAAACCGAAAAAAGAAGGAGAACCTTTCTGGGTATCCCCATGGAGTGAAGGTCGTCCGGGCTGGCATATTGAGTGTTCTGTGATGTCTAAAAAATATCTAGGTGAAGAAATTGACATCCATGCAGGCGGTGAAGACCTTGTTTTCCCACATCATGAAAACGAAATTGCTCAGTCTGAATGCTGCAACGGAAAGCAGTTTGCAAGATACTGGATGCACAACGCTTTCTTGAATATTGACAATCGCAAAATGTCAAAATCTCTTGGAAACTTCTTTACCGTAAGAGAAATCGGAGAAAAATATGATTTACAGGTGCTTCGCTTCTTTATGTTAAATGCACATTACAGAAGTCCGCTGAATTTCAGCGCTGAGCTGATGGAAGCTTCTAAAAATTCTCTGGAAAGAATTATTACTTGTGTGGAGCAGTTAAAACACCTGTTGGAAACAGCAGAAAAAACAGAAATGACAGCAGAAGAAAAAGCCTTGGAAGCGGAAGTTCTGGAATATGTAAAGAAATATGAAAAATCCATGGAAGATGATTTTAATACCGCAGATGCCATTGCCGCTATTTTTGAGTTGGTTAAATTTGCCAATACAAAAGCAAATGAAAACAGCACAGCAGCTTTTGTACAGTATCTTTTTGATACCATTGTGCATTTAAGCGATGTGTTAGGTCTGATTGTGAACAAGGAAGCTGAAATTTTAGATGAAGAAATTGAAAAACTGATTGAAGAACGTCAGATGGCAAGAAAAGAGAAAAACTTTAAAAGAGCAGATGAAATCAGAGATGAATTGGCTGCTATGGGTATCATCTTAAAAGATACAAGAGAGGGTGTACAATGGAAGCGAGCTTAAAGAAATTCAAGGAGCTGTTTGAACTGGAGGATACGGATATCAGAACCTATTCTCCTTTAACCCTTGCCTACATCGGAGATGCCATTTATGAGCTGGTTATCCGTACTATTTTAGTGGAAAAAGGAAATACTCAAGTAAATAAGCTGCATCAAAGAGCCAGCAAATTAGTAAAAGCATCTGCCCAGTCAGAGATTGTCGAAAAGCTGAAACCATATCTTACAGAAGAAGAAATGGGAATTTTCAAAAGAGGAAGAAATGCAAAATCCTTTACCATGGCAAAAAATGCCAGTATGTCCGATTACAGAAGAGCTACGGGATTTGAGGCGTTAATGGGATATTTGTATCTGACAGAGCAGTGGGACAGAATGTTAGAATTGATAAAAATAGGAATTACAGAAGGAGAAAAGGATGGAGAATAAATTCCAGGAAACAAAGGTAGAAGGCAGAAATGCGGTTTTAGAAGCGTTTCGTTCCGGAAAATCTGTGGATAAGTTATTTGTTCTGGAAAAATGCGAGGACGGTCCGGTACGCACCATTTTGCGTGAAGCAAAGAAGCATGATACCATGATTAAATATGTAAAAAAAGAAAGACTGGATCAGTTATCGGAAACAGGAAAACATCAGGGTGTGATTGCCATGACTGCGGCGTATAATTACGCAGAAGTAGAAGATATTCTGGCAGCAGCCAGAGAAAAAGGAGAACCGCCGTTTCTGGTATTGCTGGATAATATCGAAGACCCTCATAATCTGGGAGCAATTATCCGTACAGCAAATCTGGCAGGTGCTCATGGCGTGATTATTCCAAAGAACAGAGCCGTGGGGTTGACTGCGACGGTTGCAAGAACTTCTGCCGGAGCATTGAATTATACACCGGTTGCAAAGGTTACCAATCTTGCAAGAACCATTGAAAATCTGAAAAAAGAAGGAATTTGGTTTGTATGTGCGGATATGGGCGGAACACAGATGTACGACCTTGATTTAAAAGGCGCAATCGGACTGGTTATCGGAAACGAGGGCGACGGCGTATCAAAGCTGGTACGTGAAAAATGCGATTTTATTGCATCCATACCAATGCAGGGAAATATCGACTCTTTGAATGCCTCTGTGGCAGCAGGGGTATTGGCATACGAAATTGTAAGACAGAGAATGGGGAAATAGTACAGGAATTCATTTATGATGAAGGAATATGAAAATTTAAAAGATGAGGAGCTTTTTGAGCTTTTATGGCAGGGACAGGAAGGCTTGGAGGATTACCTCATTAACAAATATAAGGGAATGGTGCTGAAGAAGGCACATGCCATGTTTCTAATCGGAGGAGAGCAGGAGGATTTAATTCAGGAGGGTATGATTGGGCTGTTTAAGGCAGTCCGAGGATACCATCCTGACAAAAATGCTTCATTTTCCACTTTTGCTAATTTATGTATAGAAAGGCAGATGTATAAGGCCATTGAAATTTCAGGAAGGCAGAAGCACAAGCCATTAAATTCTTACATTTCTTTAAGTGAGATGGAAGGACCGCTGTATAATGCGGAAGATATTACACAGCAAAATCCGGAGGAAATTGTTATTGGAAAAGAAAATGTAAGCAGAATGATGGAGGAGATTAAGGAACGGTTAAGTCCTTTTGAAAATCAGGTGCTGGATGCTTATCTGGATGGAGCAGATTATCTTCAGATTGCAGAAATGACAGGAAAGCAGCCCAAGTCCATTGACAATGCACTGCAAAGAATAAAAAATAAAATTCATGGAATGGAATGGGTAAAATAAAAAGACTGTTGTATGAAAGACATACGGAGAGGTATGTGTTTTATACGTCAGTCTTTTTTGTATGAAATGATTTATACAAAACAAAAAAACGGTGCATTTAGACGAAAAAATATGTAAAATATGAAAAAAATTAAATGAAATGTATGTATTTTAAGGGATTAAATGGTTAAAATGCACAAAAATAGAACGATAATATAAAAAAACTGATTAAAAATGTAAATCATTCAAGGATGCACAGATATATACTTAAAAAAGCATTTATTATTTCATAGGAAATTGTTTTCTGTGAAATAAAATACCAGAAAGGAGAAAGGTATGAAAAGTAAAAAATTAAAAAAGGCTTTTGCAGGGTTGTGTACAGTAGCATTGACGGTGTCTTCTGTTCCGGTATCCGCACAAACAGAACAGACAAAAGCGCCGCAAAAGGAAAGCGGTTTGCGCCTTTGGTATAATGAGCCTGCTTCAAAAGGGAAAAATATTTTAAACGGAGGAAGCTTCGGAACAACAGAGGAAGACAATACATGGCAGCAGCATACGCTCCCTATCGGAAACAGTTTTATGGGTGCAAATGTGTATGGTGAGATAGGACAAGAAAGATTGACATTTAACCAAAAAACTCTTTGGAACGGCGGTCCCAGTGAAAATCGTCCGGATTATGACGGAGGGAATAAGGAAACGGCTGACAATGGGCAGAAAATGTCAGATGTATATAAGGAAATTATTGAATTATATAAAGAGGGCAATGACGCACAGGCTAATGAGCTTGCGAAAAAGCTTACCGGAGAAGTGAATGGATACGGAGCGTATCAGTCATGGGGTGATATTTATGTGGATTTCGGCTTAAAAGAAGAACAGGCGGAAAACTATGTTCGTGACTTAAATCTGGAAAATGCAGTGGCTTCGGTAGATTTTGATTATCAGGATACAAAAATGCACAGAGAATATTTTATCAGCTATCCGGATAATGTCTTAGCCATGAAATTTACTGCCGAGGGCAGTGAAAAGTTGGACTTTGATATTTCTTTTCCAATAGATAATGCGGAAGGAGTTGCAGATAAAAAGCTGGGTAAGTCTGTGGAAACCACCGTTGAAGACGATACGATTACCGTATCAGGTGAAATGCAGGATAATCAGTTACAACTGAATGGAAAATTAAAAGTGGAAACAGAAGGCGGAAAAGTGCAGGAGAAAGATGGGGACAAGCTTCATGTGTCCGGTGCATCGGAAGCGGTTGTTTATGTTTCCGCAGATACGGATTATTTGAATAAATATCCTGATTATCGTACAGGAGAAACTGCACAGGAATTGGATGCAAGTGTAGAAAGAGCTGTGGATAAGGCTAGTAAAAAAGGATATGAGAAAGTAAAAAAAGAACATATTAAAGATTATTCTGAGATTTTTTCAAGAGTACAGTTGGATTTGGGGCAGAATGTTCCGGATAAAACAACAGATATTTTACTGAAGGATTATAACGCAGGAAAAAATACAGAGGCAGAAAATCGTGCATTAGAGGTAATATTGTTCCAGTATGGAAGATATTTAACCATTGCTTCCTCCAGAGCAGGAGATTTGCCCTCTAATTTACAGGGAGTATGGCAAAATCGTGTAGGAGATCACAACAGAATTCCATGGGCATCCGATTATCACATGAATGTCAACTTGCAGATGAATTATTGGCCTACTTATTCTACTAATATGGCAGAATGTGCTACGCCTTTGATTGATTATATCAATTCTCTTGTAGAACCGGGAAAAGTAACGGCAAAAACTTATTTTGGGGTTGAAAATGGAGGCTTTACAGCTCATACTCAGAATACGCCATTTGGATGGACCTGTCCGGGTTGGGATTTTAGCTGGGGTTGGTCACCGGCAGCGCTTCCTTGGATTTTACAGAATTGCTGGGAATATTATGAATATACCGGTGATGTGAAATATATGGAAGAGCATATTTATCCAATGTTAAAGGAAGCAGCTCTTTTATATGACCAGATTTTGATTGAAGATGAAAAGACAGGAAGGCTTGTTTCGGCACCTGCTTATTCGCCGGAGCATGGACCTGTTACAGCAGGAAATACTTACGAACAGTCCTTAATCTGGCAGTTGTATGAAGATGCAGCTACGGCAGCAGAAATCTTGAGTAAGGATGAAGAAAAAGCAAAAGAGTGGCGTCAACGACAGCAAAAATTAAAACCGATTGAAATCGGTGAAAGTGGTCAGATTAAAGAATGGTATACGGAAACTACTTTGGGAAGTATGGGAGAAAAAGGTCACAGACACATGTCACATTTACTGGGACTGTTTCCGGGAGATTTGATTTCCGTAGATAACGCAGAATACATGGATGCTGCCATTGTTTCTCTGAAAGAAAGAGGAGAGAAGAGTACCGGATGGGGAATGGGACAGAGAATTAACGCATGGGCAAGAACCGGAGACGGAAATCAGGCACACAAACTTATTCAAAATCTCTTCCATGACGGTATTTATCCAAACCTTTGGGATACACATACGCCATTCCAGATTGACGGAAACTTCGGTATGACATCCGGTGTGTCAGAGATGCTGATGCAGAGTAATATGGGATATATCAATATGCTGCCTTCTCTGCCGGATGTGTGGGCAAACGGAAGTGTCAAAGGACTTGTTGCAAGAGGAAATTTTGAAGTCAGCATGAAATGGGCTGACAAAAATCTGACAGAGGCATCTGTTTTATCAAGAAACGGAGGAACTGCAACGGTTCAGACAAAGAATGCTTCTTTGGCAACGGTTTTTGATGAAAAAGGAAATCCGGTAGAGATGAAGGCTTTGACAGCAGATCGTATTTCTTTTGAAACAGAAAAGGGAAAAACTTATATTATAAAAAATATTCCGCAGAGTGTGAAAGTTCCTACCGGTCTTACAGCAGAACGTTTGGATGAGCAAAGTGTAGAACTTACATGGGATGAAGCAGAAGCGGATGGAATTTGTTTCAATGTATATCGCAAAGTAGGAAACGGAGATGTACAGTTAATCGCAAGTAATGTAAAAACCAACTCTTACAAGGATGTAACAGCATACGAAAAACTGGGTACTATGAAATATCAGATTACAGCAGTGACTTCTGAGCTGGAGTCTGAGAAAACAGAGTTTGTTACGATAAAAGACAAAGGCGTAACTGCGGGAATGATTGATGATACCGACAGCCATATTATCTATGAAGGTGCATGGGGCGATTGGAAAGAAGAGGTAAATTATAACGGTACAATTAAGTATCTGAATACTCCACAGGGGAATGAAAGTGTTTCTTTGAATTTTGTAGGAACGGGAATTGAGGTAATTACCTGTACCAATCACGACAGAGGAATGATGGAAGTTCTGATTGACGATAAGTCTTATGGAGAAATCGATACATACAGTGCGCAAACAAAGCGTCAGCAGAAAATTTTCGAAAAAGACGATTTGTCTTACGGAAAACATACGATTACCTTGAAGGTATTAAATAAGAGCAGTCAGGGAGCAGGAAAATCTACAAAAGTAGAGTTAGATGCTTTCCGTGTTCTGGATAATACGATGTCAATGCCTGCTTCTGTTCAGGTATCAGCAGTATCGGGAATTACAACTATCGGAAAAGCAAACAGTACTGTTCAAATGAAAGCAGAAATATTGCCGGAAGACGTGCAGGATAAAAGTGTAACATGGTCTTCTTCTGATACTTCTATTGCAGAGGTGAATGAAAATGGTCTTGTAACGGTAAAAGAAAAAAATGGCGAAGTAAAGATTACTGCGATATCAAAAGCAGATACTACAAAGAGCGGAGAAGTGACCTTAAAGGTAGCCTTAAAACAGGAAAATGCAAATACAGTAACAGAAATTGAAGATGCTGTACAGGAAAACGGAAAGTGGAAACCAAATCCTTCCATTACATGGAGCGAAGGCTGGTCTACATGGGACGGAGAAGCAGACAGACACCATGGTGGAACAAAGACAGAAGCAACAGGAGCAGGCAAATTTTTTGAATATACCTTTACAGGAACTCAGATTGAAATCTATGTACAGAAGCATCAAAACTGTGGAAACTTCGAAATCTATCTGGATGATGAAAAAGTAGATACTTATTCTTTTGACACAGAAATTGGAACAGGAGAAGATCAGGCACTGTTGTTTAAATCAGAAGAGCTTTCCAATAAAGAGCATAAGATTAAGTGTGTGATTATTGACAGAGATGGAAAACAGCAGGCAAATCTGGATTATTTGAAGGTATATGCTCCGACAGACTCTTCCGCTTTGGATAAATCAACTCTTCAGGACGTTATTACAGAAGCATCTGTGTTGTCAGAAGAAGCTTATCCACAGGATAAATGGACAGAATTACAAAAGATATATAAAGAAGCTGTTTCTGTTATGAATAAAGATGATGCAAAACAGGAGGAAATAGACAAGGCAGCAGAAGCGTTAAAAGCAGCCATTGCAGCCTTAGGAAAAGCACAGCCACCTGTTGTGAAACAGGAAACAGGAAAAGCTATTTTAGTAGAGTCAAAGCAGATTGTATTAGAATGGGATAAGGTACAAGGTGCAAAATCTTATGAAATTATAGATAACGAACATCAAGTAAAGGCAGAAACAACAGATACCTTTGCAAGAGTAACGGGATTAGAGCCGGGAACGACGTATAACTTCAAGATTTATGCAGTAAATGAAGGCGGGAAATCAGAAAAAGCGATTGAAATCAATGAGGTAACAACAACAAATCCAAATGGAGAGAATACAATTCCGCCTGTTACGGATATAGCAAAAAAGGTTACAGGAAAAGATAGTGTAAAATTGACATGGAAAGCTCCGACAGATACTAAGACAGCAGGGTACATAGTTTATGTAGACGGTGCCAAGAAAGGAGTTACAGAAAAAGAAGCATTTACATTACAAGGACTTGTAAAAAATCAGATTTATGTAGTAAAAATTATAGCTTTTGATGAAGAAGGTCATAAATCTGTTCCTGCACAGTTTGCATTTTCTTTTGAAGAAGAAGAAAATGAAGGCTGGGTTCATACAGGAAATGGTTGGGAGTATTATGAAAACGGAAAGAAAGCAATCGGCTGGAAAGATATTTCAGGAACATGGTACTATTTTAATGGCAATGGTATTATGGAAACCGGATGGGAAGAAGTAAATGGTCATTGGTATTACCTAAATGACAGTGGGGCAATGTGTACCGGTTGGGTATATGTAGACGGACATTGGTACTATATGGATCAGTGGGGAGCAATGCAGACTGGTTGGGTATCTGTAAGCGGACATTGGTACTATATGGATCAGTGGGGAGCAATGTGCACTGGTTGGGAAGAAGTAAATAGTCATTGGTATTATATGGATCAGCAGGGAGCAATGCAGACCGGTTGGGTATCTGTAAGTGGACATTGGTACTATATGGATCAGTGGGGAGCAATGCAGACTGGCTGGATGTTTGTAAACGGACACTGGTATTATATGGATCAGTGGGGAGCAATGTGTACCGGTTGGGTATTTGTAGGAGGATATTGGTATTATCTGAATACAGACGGAGCAATGGCGGCTAACCAGTGGATTGACGGTTATTATGTAGGAAACTCCGGGCAGATGGCATAAAGAGTATAAGAAAAGAATATTTAAAGATATGAAATTTTAATTGAGAGAAGCTGCTGCTTTAATGGTTAAGAAACTGAGAAGTGGCAGCTTCTTTATATTAAAAGGAAATAAAAAGATTGCGCAACAGCGTAATTTCCTATAAAATAATAAAAAACCCTTGAAAAAATCAAGGGTTTTTAAAAGCTGCCAAGCGGACTTGAACCGCCGACCTCCGCCTTACCAAGGCGACGCTCTACCGACTGAG
>OLNG01001434.1_pt1 | contig 12286 bp, 10 predicted proteins | sample 1643091 | NCBI WGS metagenome assembly OLNG01 (sample SAMEA3136661, study PRJEB25190) | human gut metagenome | biome: human gut; feature: human-associated habitat; material: faeces | place: Austria | collected 2013 | reverse complement strand
AATCTTTTCTGGAAAAATGCAGCTGCCGGGAGCGGCTGGAACAGACGGGCTATGAGGTGGTTTCCGATCAGATCTTTGCAAAAATATCGGACACTTGTACGCCGCAGGGCATTTTGTGCGTCGTGGAGCAGTTCCATTATGATATGGAAAGCCTGCTCCAAAAGGAAAATCCGGTATTCCTTCTTCTGGAAAATATTCAGGATCCGGGCAACCTTGGGACGATGCTGCGCACCGGAGAGGGCGCGGGGATTTCGGGCGTGATCATGAGCCGGGACACGGTGGATCTATACAATCCGAAGGTAATCCGTTCCACGATGGGGAGCATTTACCGGATGCCGTTTTTGTATGCGGAGGATTTTGCGGGAGCGATCGGAAGCGTCCGGCAGGCGGGTGTGTCTGTGTATGCGGCGCACCTGAAAGGAAAAACTTCCTATATAAAGCAGGATTACCGGAGGGGCACGGCGTTTCTGATCGGCAACGAGGGAAACGGGCTGAGGGAAGAGACAGCAGACCTGGCGGACGTTTATATCCGCATCCCGATGGAGGGGCAGGTGGAATCGCTCAATGCGGCGGTAGCGGCGTCGGTGCTCATGTATGAGGCGCACAGGCAGAGAGAGAGCTGAGGGAGGAATTTTTGGAATGAAGATCGGTTTTATCGGACTTGGAAATATGGCGCAGGCGATGATCGGCGGCATTTTGAAAAATAAGGTGGCTGCGCCGGAGGAAATTTATGGCTCTGCAAAAACCGCCGCCACAGAAGAAAAAATGCGGGAGCGCTTCGGGATCTGCGTGACGGGGGATAACCGGAAAACCGCGCAGGAAGCGGATATTCTGGTGCTTGCCGTAAAGCCGCAGTTTTTTGAAGAGGTGATCGGGCAGATACGGGAGCTTGATCTTTCCAAAAAGACGGTCGTGAGCATTGCGCCCGGAAAGAGCCTTTCGTGGCTGGAGGAAGCCTTTGGGGCTGAGCTGGCGTTTGCGCGGGCGATGCCGAACACGCCGGCGCTCGTAGGGGAAGGCTGCACGGCAGTCTGCTTTGGCGGCAGGATGGACGAGGCGGCAAGGGGCGCCGTGATGCAGGTGTTAAGCAGCTTCGGAAAGGCGTTTGAGGTGCCGGAGCGGCTGATGGATGTGGCTCCCGGTGTGAGCGGCTGCGCCCCGGCGTGGGTGTTTATGATGATCGAGGCGATGGCGGACGGCGCGGTGGCGGAGGGAATGCCCCGGGCGCAGGCATATGAGTTTGCGGCGCAGGGCGTTCTGGGAAGCGCGAAGCTTCTTCTGGAAACCGGAAAGCATCCAGGTGAGTTAAAAGATATGGTATGTTCCCCGGCAGGAACAACTATTGAAGCTGTCCGTGTCCTGGAAGAAAAAGGCTTCCGCAGCTCCGTAATCGAAGCCATGAAAACTTGTGAAGAAATTTCCAAGAGCATGTAAAAAATTTTTTATTTTGCAAAAATGTCTTGATATTATCATAATTTTGCAATATAATTTAATCAAATTTTTATTGTATTATTAATTTTACCCAACCCAAATTTTAAGTGCGAACAGCACTTAATCAAACATTGTGGTCGCCCGGTTCCTCAATTAACTTGGCAACAACAAAAAGGAGACGCTTCAGATTCTATTATAAATCTGAAGCGTCTCCTTTTTACACAGCTATATCAGATGTGAAATGACTCATCTATCCCAAAATTCTTATCTACCAGATAACTGTACTCGCGAAATGCTTCTTCCTGCTCAAATCCTTCGCGCAGAGATTCCCGCAATCCTTTGTAATACCAGCCAATCGTGTTCTTTTCTTTCATTCGGAAACGATTCCACAACTCTTCTCCCATGACCGGATAATCCCTGTCGATATCACGGATATTAGAAAGCTTGTCTGCCAGACCAATCATACGCACCTCATACGGTGCATATTTTAAATGCTCAATCGTATGACTCTTGCGCTCAAGCCATGTTTTTGACTTGTCTTCGCTCTCCTGAGCCACCAGCGCTGCCACACGCTCAGAAAACTCCTGCGCCAGTACTTCCCGTGTAATTCCCTGGCAATCCTCGATTGTATCATGCAAAAGCGCTGCACTGATAATCTCCTCATCAAAAGTCAGTGTTGCGACAATTTCACCCACCTCCAATGGATGAACAATATACGGTCTTTTCGTCCCTTTTCGGAACTGTCCCTCATGTGCCTTTGTAGCAAATGCAATCGCACGGGCGACCATCTGCCCTTTCTTTTCTAATTCGTTCAAAATTTTATCCCCATATTCGCTGCCAGTCACCTGTCTTATTGATAAGTCCTATATTACAAGCGTGCTTATCAACTATTATTTAAATAATAGCATCTCGTTCTTCAAATATCAATAATTCCAGTATATAATAAATATAAATATGTATTTATAAGATGATGTTGTGGATTTTTGCCTCAACTGTAATGCATAAAAACATTTTTCCTGGAGGTCATTATGTCTGAATATACACAAAAATATGCATTTGTTACCGGCTCTTCCCGTGGCATCGGACGTGCGATTGCCCTTCGACTCGCGGCTGAGGGCTATCATATCTTCCTGAACTGTTCCCGCTCTTTAGACGCACTGGAAGAAACCAGACAAGAAATTGAAAAGATTGGCACATGTACACTGGTGCCAGGTGACATTGGAAATCCTGATACTGTGCGGAAAATCTTCCATACGATTGCCAAGACCTGTGACCATCTGGATGTACTGGTAAACAATGCCGGGATTTCCCACATCGGGCTTCTCATGGATATGACTGATGAAGACTGGGACAAGGTGCTTTCCAGTAACCTCTCCTCCGTTTTCTACTGCTGCCGCGCTGCCATTCCTCCTATGCTGTCACACGGAAGCGGAAGGATCATCAACATTTCCTCCATGTGGGGCGTAAACGGTGCATCCTGTGAAGCGGCTTACTCTGCTTCCAAAGCCGGTGTCGGCGGGCTCACCCAGGCACTTGCCAAAGAACTGGCAAGAAGTAAAATTCCAGTCAATGCTCTTGCATGTGGTGTCATCGATACCGAAATGAATAAACAATTAGACGAAGCAGAACGGGCAGAACTTGCGGAAGATATCCCTGCCGGACGCTTTGCCACCCCTGAAGAAGTTGCTGAAATGGTGTGGAAACTGATCTGCGCGCCAGAATATCTCACCGGACAGATCATCACATTTGACGGGGGATACTTATAAAGAAAAAAAGATGCACGACTGCAGAATCTTTTTCTGCGATCATGCATCTTTTTATTGATAAATTCTTATTTATGGTCTCTGACCCATTCCACCTTCCAGTGTCAGTGTCTCACCACTCATATATTTGAAGTCAGGAGATGCAAGCTGTACACACACTCTTCCAATCTCTTTCTCTGCGTCTGCATAGTGACCTGCCGGCGGCATCTTTACATTTGCCTTAAATGCGTCCGGATAAGCCTGCTCGAATTTCTCAAGCTGTGCAGTCCATGCAAGTGGGCATACGATGTTGACATTGATTCCGTCCGGTCCCCACTCAGTTGCTGCAACTCTTGTAAGTCCACGGATTCCTTCTTTTGCTGCCGCATATGCACACTGACCATAATTACCGAAAAGTCCCGCACCGGAAGCAAAGTTGATGACGCTTCCTTTTGTCTCTTTCAAGTATGGATAGCATGCCTGCATATAATAAAATACTGCATACAATCCTGAATACATTGCCAGATCGAACTGTTCCTGCGTATGATCTGCCAGTGTAACTCCGGATGCAGAAGCCTGTGCATTGTTGATCAGCACATCGATTCGCCCAAATGTATCGATTGCCTGTTTCACAACATTTTCAACAACTGCTTTATTGTCTGCGCCTGCAGATACGTCTGCCTGTACCGGAAGTACTTTTATTCCGTACAGTCTCTCTAATTCTTCTTTTGCATCTGTCAGTTTCTGCACATTACGTCCTGTAATAACAAGATTTGCCCCCTCTTTTGCATATGCAGTTGCGATTCCATATCCGATAGATCCACATCTGCCATCACTTAATACCGCGCGTCCCGCTCCTGTGATGATCGCTGTCTTACCTGTTAAAAATCCCATATTTCCTTCTCCTTTCAGTAATCCTTTTCTTGTATAACGTACCATATCACATTTTTACACTCAATTCAATATTACTTTACTATTTTTCGCAATTTTCTATAAATAATACGGTTGATAGTTAAAAAACAAACTATTTTTATCAAATTGAGTTAATATTATATCAAATATAGATAATTAAACATTTCCTGCTATGTAACTAAAAAAGGTCCACCGGACCTTTTTGTCGTATGCTTGGCAACGAAAAAGGCGCCATACAGCCAATGTCATGAAGTTAACATTAGCCATATAGCGACCTTATACTTACATTTCTTATTATTTACACTTCTATTCTTACATATCTTTTTCTTCGTATTTTTTATATTCATCAAACTGCGCAAGAATTGTCTCGTCCGGTGCTTTTGTAACCATACTGACGATTACGATAAAACACAGGCTGATAACAAATCCGACTAACAAAGAATAAATACCTGTTGCATTTCCGATTGTCTGTCCATTTACAATTGGAAGATAATCCCAGATCAGCACAGTCGCTGCTCCGGACACCAGTCCTGCCACAGCTCCCGGAAGATTCGTTCTGCGCCAGAAGAGGCTCATAACGACAAGCGGACCAAATGCTGCTCCAAGTCCTGCCCATGCATCAGATACCAGGTCCATGATAGAACTGTTCGGATCCCATGCAATGAAAAATGCTACTACAGCTACGCCAAATGTTGTCAGACGTGCTACATTTAATACCTTCTTATCAGAAGCTTCCGGATTCAGAATGTTCTGGTAAATGTCTTTAGATACGGAAGAAGAACATACCAGAAGCTGTGAATCTGCAGTTGACATTACAGCTGCCAGGATTCCACAGATAAACAATCCTGCAATAAATGGAATCGGAATCTTTTCGATGAAAATCTTCTGGATCATCTCAATAAATACTGACTCTGCTGATGGTGCCCCCTCTGTTACTCCGAGAATCTCCGGATAGAGAAAAGCACGTCCGAGCAGTCCGATCGCAATCGTAAATCCAAGGGAAAGTACAACCCACACAATTGCAATTGCCGAAGATTTCTTCAGTTCTTTCTCACTGCGAATTGCCATAAAACGAATCAGGATATGTGGCATACCACAATATCCAAGTCCCCATGCCATATTAGAAATAATCTCTACCGCTGTGATCGGATGATCTCCATTATATGTAAAGCTTAAGTAATTGTCCGGATTCACTCCTGTATTTGCAAGCATGTTATGAAAATCACCACCTACAAATCCCCATGCCAGCACTGGTACTGCAAGAATTGCAATCAACATCAGTAATCCCTGGAAGAAATCTGTAGAACACACTGCAAGAAATCCTCCCATAAATGTGTAGATCAGAATAACTGCTGCACCCAGAAATAAAGCTATATGGTAATCCAATCCAAATACAGTGTTAAAAAGCTTACCTCCGCTTGCCAGCGCGGAAGCTGTATATACCAGAAAGAAAATGACGATAATAACTGAAGAAATACCAAGTAAAATCTTCTTTTCATCGTGATAACGGTTTCCGAAAAATTCTGGAAGCGTCATAGAATTTCCCGCTACAATTGTATATGCACGAAGTGGTCTTGCGATAATAAGCCAGTTAGCAATCGTTCCAAGTCCAAGTCCTACGGCGATCCATGCCTGCCCGGTTCCAAGTGCATATACAGAGCCCGGAAGTCCCATCAGCAGCCAGCCGCTCATGTCAGATGCCTGTGCAGACATCGCAGCTACCGGAGCGGAAAGTCCTCGTCCTCCGAGGAAGAAATCGTCTGCCCCCTTCGTCTGTCTCATGCTCCAGATCCCAATTCCGATCATTCCCAAAAGATAGACGCCAAATGCAATTAATATAGATACTGTTGTTGTCATGTTCTCTCTCCTTTTCTATAATCAAAGAACGCTCTCACTTTCGAGAGCATTGTATTAATTATACTAAAAAATGAATATTTGTCAATATATGCTTTCTTGCCCGTTAACGTCACCTGGTAACGACCTGGTAACATTATTCATCTGTTTCATCCGTTATACATGAAACATCAGGTCTTAGTGCTTTGTCTATTTTGCATAATCTTTTTCTCTGTTTTTTATATTTTTTGGTTAATCATAATATTGTGCAGGTGCTATACTACAGTTGTAACAAATAGAACTCATAAAATTATTCAGACTTGGAGGAAAAGATAAATGAATACTTTAAAAGCTGAAAAAAGAACACTTGCCGTAAAGGCAAAAAAATTAAGAAGAGAGGGCTATGTTACCGGTAACGTATTCGGCAAAGAGATGAAAGAGTCCATTCCAGTAAAAATGGATGCTGCCGCAGTTGACCGCCTGCTTAAGACGAGCAATAAAGGAAGCCAGATCATGTTGGATATTGACGGCGAATCCCACAATGTATTGATCAAAGAGGTTGATTATAACCCATTAAAAGGCAGAGTAGATGAGATGGATTTCCAGGCTCTTGTCAAAGATGAAGTTGTACATTCTGTTGCAGAGATTGTTCTTGTAAACCATGACAAACTTGAATCTGGTGTATTGCAGCAACAGTTAGAGGAAGTTTCTTATAAAGCACTTCCATCTGCACTTGTTGACAAAGTTGAGATTGATGTAGCAAAACTCCGTATCGGCGATACGATTAAAGTAAAAGATCTGTCACTTGCACAGGATAAAGATGTCCACTTGGTTACAGATCCTGAGACAACTGTTGTTACTGTAACTGAATCACATATTGCAATTGCTGATGACGAAGACAGTGAAGAGACTGAGTAATCCCAGTATCGGATCATTTTCAAATTGAACATTTTGTATCTGAACAGATATCATAATTGAAATTTGTCAGACACTCATAAAAAATGAAGGCTCCTTAAGTGGGAGGCTTCATTTTTTATAAAGAGGACATAGCATTTTAAATAAACACTATGTCCTCAATTAACATTCTTATTCTATTATTCTTATTCCACTGTTACACTCTTTGCAAGGTTTCTCGGCTTATCTACGTCTAATCCCTTTGCCACGCTCACATAATATCCCATCAACTGTAATGGAATAACTGCAAGTGATGTTGCAAAATGTGGATCTGTCTTTGGAATATAAACAGTGAAATCTGCTGTATCCTCAATATTGTAATGACCAAATGTAGTCAATCCCATAAGGTACGCTCCACGGCTCTTACATTCTACCATATTGCTGACTGTCTTCTCATAGAGATCTGGCTGTGTCAGCACTCCGATTACCAATGTTCCATCTTCGATCAGAGAAATGGTTCCGTGTTTCAATTCTCCTGCTGCATATGCCTCAGAATGGATATAACTGATTTCTTTCATCTTCAGGCTTCCTTCCAGACTGATTGCATAATCAATTCCTCTTCCTACGAAAAATGCGTCTTTTGCATTAGCCTGTTTTGCTGCGAACCACTGGATTCTCTCTTTATCTGCAATAATCTTACTGATCTTATCCGGAATTGTCTGCAGCTCTTCAATATATCCTGTATACTGTTCTTCCGTAATCTGTCCACGAACCTTTGCAAATTGAATTGCAAGTGCATAAGTTGCGATCAGCTGTGTGCTGTAAGCTTTTGTTGTAGCTACAGAAATCTCCGGTCCTGCCAGTGTATAGAATACGTTGTCTGCTTCCATGACTTGCAATGGTGTCTGCTTCTCTTGCGATAGAAGATCCGATCACATTTACAATACCAAGTGTCTTAATTCCCTTCTCCTTAGATTCGCGGAGTGCTGCAAGGCTGTCTGCCGTCTCTCCGGACTGGCTGATGATAATGACCAGACCTTTTGGATCTAAGATTGGATTACGATAACGGAATTCGCTTGCCAGTTCCACACGTACCGGAATTCTTGCCAGGTCTTCGATGACATACTGTGCTGCCATACCTACATGATAAGCAGATCCGCATGCTACGATATAAATCTGGCTGATCTCTTTCATCTCCTCTTCGGATAATCCTACTTCTGATAAATCAATCGCTCCATTTTTCAGGACAGAATTCAAAGTGTCAGAAACTGCTTTTGGCTGCTCATGGATCTCTTTCATCATGAAATGCTCAAATCCAGCCTTTTCCGCTGCTTCTGCATCCCACTCGACCGTCTTCAACTCTTTCTGAATCTCGTCTCCGTCCAGATTATAAAATGTAATCTCTCCTTTTCTTACGCGGGCCATCTCAAGATTTCCGATGTAATACACATTTCTTGTATATTTCAGAATAGCCGGAACATCAGATGCGATGTAAGAATTCTCACCATCTACACCAAGTATCATCGGGCTGTCTTTTCTTGCCACATAAATCTCTCCCGGATAATCCTTAAACATAATTGCCAGTGCATAAGAACCACGAATACGGATCAATGCATGATTGATTGCATCAACCGGTGTACCGAGATATTTCTTATAATAATAGTCAACTAATTTTACAGCAACTTCTGTATCTGTTGCTGAGTAAAAAGAATAACCTTTACGGATCAGCTTATCTTTCAGTTCCTGATAGTTCTCTATAATACCATTGTGAACTGCTACAACATTGCCATCATCACTGACGTGCGGATGTGCATTTGTCTCAGATGGCTCTCCATGAGTCGCCCATCTTGTATGTCCGATACCACATGTTCCAGGTACGGATTCTCCGCCATTCGTCTTCTCAGACAGAACTTTCAGACGACCTTTTGCCTTTATGACTTCTGTCTCTTTCTCTCCATCTCTTACTGCGATTCCTGCTGAATCATATCCTCGGTACTCCAGCTTAGAAAGACCATCCAACAGAATTGGTGCTGCCTGCATATCACCTGTAAATCCTACAATCCCACACATACTATAACTCCTTTCACTGCGTCTCTTGTATATGTACACTTCAAGACTCCCTTCGTGAGCCCCGATACGAAATCCGGTATCTAAAAAAGCTTTTTTGCAACCGGATTCCTCTTATTTGTCATTATATAGTCAATTCTACAATCCGTGTAAGTATACCATAGAAGCTTCGCTGGCGCAAGAGATGAAGCTGATTCAAATCTATCTTTGTAATTGAGACTCAATTGTAATTGAATTTGCTTTGCCAGAGTGTATATAATATGATGACTGTCGATGAAATCGAGACATTTTATATTAACATCTCTTGCTCGATTTCCATCTTATTTTCCAATATACACTGTTTCAGTACTTCTAATTTACCGGCATTCAATGCTTCTAACTTTTTCTGCTTTTTGCTGCATAGCTTAATTCCTTTTTCCTTTTCCAACGCTGCCTTATAAGAGGGAACGTCCATCTTCCATGGAATCAGATTTGGAAAAATATTCTTTTCATTATACAAAAAAATCTGTATTCCACCGTAATCCATATCGCCCCAATGATAACACTGGATTTCTTCCGGTGCTGTCTTCATTAACATTTGCAAAAAGCGAACTTCCTTTGGCGAAAAGTAGCCATGACAAAAGATATATAAAACTTTTGGATCATATTCCATGCTTTCATAATTCGCTTTATTCTCAATCACAATGATTTTTTCAACACTATTTCGTAAGTTTGGTACGGCATGCTCTAATGTCTGTGCATTAAGTACCGTTCCATAATAATTCAAGGAAGTGTCGATTTTCTTCTCTATCGCTGTGCCATTTCGATCTGTCATGCAATACTCCACGGCACCTTTCCATTCTAATGTCTGAGAATAACTTAATATTCCATGTGCTGCCAGTATCTCATCATCTGACATGCCTTCTTCATATTGCGGAGAGTATTTCAAAGCTTCGATAACTGCACTTTGATAAATGCGTTCGAAAACTTTAGATGGCGTGATATCATTTTTCTTTTCAAATACTTTGGAGCTGAACACGCGCTTCCATTCCGGTTCTTTCAGATCAGCTAACGCTTTCAGACACTTAAGAAATTCTTCATCCTCCGCTTTGGATAACTCTTTCGTATTCCCTTTATTCAACTGTTCCAGCACATGATTACAATAAGCGAACAGACAGCTTCCGGATACATCCTCCTGCAGTTTGCACACTCTTGTTATTGCCTGTAACTGGCGTTCTCTAGGATCAATGACCCCAATTAAGTCACATAATCCAGGAATTACTTCTACCCGATAATCAATCCTCGTAATATCCGTATTCATTTCTCTCCAGTCAAAATGCAGATATTCTTCTCCGCCTAATGCCGGAATTCTTTCTAAAACTTTTGCCTGTCTGACCAGTTCATCTCTGCCACCCACTATTTTCAAAAGATCCCCATCCACCTCTGGGTGCTTCATTCCTAAGAGATTCCCTATGCGATAGTCCTTTGTATTTGTCTTATCGATTAGCCATTTTGCCAACGGCAGATTCTTTTCATTATATTCCATATTTTATTCTTCGCTTTTCATCATAACCTTACATTTCTTTTTATAACATGCGATTCCATAACTACTTGCTGAATGAGATTTATTTCATTTTGCATTTCTGGCTACCAACCGCTTCTTCTATTTCTATTGTCTTTTCAATATACAAAAAGAGACCGAATTTTTTCAAGTTCTGCCTCTTTTCTTTTGCTCTACACTTATTTTATTCCTGCACTCAATCTCTAATCTCTCTTAAAGATATCTCGTGTATATACTTTTTCTTTTACATCGTCCAGACTACTATCATATCTGTTGGCGACAATTGCCTGGCTTTGTTTCTTAAATTCTTCCAGATCATTGACTACTTTGCTTCCGAAGAATGTTGTACCATTTTCCAGTGTTGGCTCGTAGATAATTACCGTTGCTCCTTTTGCTTTGATACGCTTCATAACTCCCTGAATAGATGACTGACGGAAGTTATCGGAATTAGATTTCATTGTAAGACGATAAACGCCTACGACTACTTCTTTTTCTTTACTTGCATCGTAATCATCATTAGCCTCATAAGCACCTGTCATCTCTAACACATGTTCTGCAATGTAATCTTTTCTTGTTCGGTTAGATTCTACGATTGCAGTCATCATGTTCTGTGGAACATCCTCATAATTTGCCAAAAGCTGCTTTGTATCTTTCGGCAGACAATAGCCACCATAGCCGAAAGACGGGTTGTTATAATGACTTCCAATTCGTGGATCCAGACATACACCATCAATAATCTGCTTCGTATCCAGCCCTTTCATCTCTGCATAAGTATCCAGCTCATTAAAGTAAGATACACGCAGTGCCAGATATGTATTGGCAAACAACTTCACGGCCTCTGCCTCAGTGAATCCCATGATCAGAGTATCAATGTCTTCTTTTATTGCACCTTCCTGTAATAATCCGGCAAATGTATTCGCTGCTTTGACAAGTCTTGCATTCTCCACATCTGTTCCAACAATGATACGTGATGGATACAGATTATCATAGAGCGCCTTAGACTCTCTTAAGAACTCTGGGCTGAAAATAATATTATCGCAATGAAATTTTTCTCGAATGCTTGCCGTATAGCCTACCGGGATTGTAGATTTGATCACCATAATCGCATCCGGATTATACTCAATAACTAATTTAATAACAGCTTCTACCGCTGATGTATCAAAGAAATTCTTTTTAGAATCGTAATTTGTCGGTGCTGCGATTACAACAAATTCTGCATCTGTATATGCTGATTTCGCATCTAATGTTGCCGTCAGATTTAAATCTTTCTCTGCCAGATATTTTTCAATATAATCATCTTGAATTGGTGACTTCTTCTGATTGATCAATTCCACTTTTTCCGGGATAATATCTACTGCCCATACCTCATTGTGCTGTGCCAATAATGTCGCAATTGATAATCCTACATATCCTGTTCCTGCTACTGCAATCTTCATGACTTTTATTTCTCCTTTTACATACCTTTTATATTTTTCTCAAGTAATATATATCTATGCCTGGTTCTTCATAATCTCCTGCACCGCATCATAGCTGGCGCGGTCTCCAATATCATGCCTCTTTCCGCTCATCGTCCATGCATAGACATCTGTCTGATGGCTGAGCCATGCTGCGAAACTTCCCGGTGCATCTGTACTGCAACCAGCTTTAATTGCCTCATCGATCCGTGCCACATCTTCTTCTCGATAACAATAAAATGGCGGCACTGCCAAATTTCCCTTCGGCACCTCTGGTTTTTCTTCATAAGAAATGATTTTGTCATCTGCATCTTTTACAATAATTGCCGTCTTCTGCTGCCGTTTCAAATCATTTTCCTCATGACACATCACACACGGCGCCTGCTTTTTCTGGCTAAACTGAATGAACTCAC
>OLNG01001433.1_pt1 | contig 12304 bp, 7 predicted proteins | sample 1643091 | NCBI WGS metagenome assembly OLNG01 (sample SAMEA3136661, study PRJEB25190) | human gut metagenome | biome: human gut; feature: human-associated habitat; material: faeces | place: Austria | collected 2013 | reverse complement strand
CGAGAGTAAATTCCATCACCCAATAAGCATATGGAATTTAGAAATTCATTTTTGGAATTATCATTTAATACATATTTATTATGGTTTTTTTGAAGATTTTCAGCTATAATATGATAAGCTATACAGTAAATATGAATTTAATATTCAACTACCGAAATATAAGGATATAGAAATGAATAAAAAAGTTTACAAAACATTGGAATATAACAAAATCCTCACCATGCTAAGCAGCTACGCAGCATGTGATGAGACAAAGAAAAGGTGTCTTTCACTTGAGCCTATCACCGATTTATACGAAATCAGACATCTGCAGACCACCACTGCCGATGCACTAAGCCGCCTGTATAAGGACAGCGGAGTGTCCTTCGTTGGCATACACAATGTACATGCTTCTCTAAAGAGGCTTGATATCGGTGGTGCACTGAATACGACCGAGCTTCTTCGCATCTGCAGTCTTTTGGAGGTTGCAAAGCGCGTGAAGGCTTATGGCAGAAGCGCCATGGATAATGAGAAGCAGGATTCTCTCTCCGGTCTGTTTGCAGGGATTGAACCGGTTTCTGCGCTCTGCGATGAGATTAAGAGATGCATTTTATCTGAGGAAGAGATTGCCGATGATGCGAGTCCTGAGCTTTTTAAGATAAGAAAGAGCATACGCGGCATGAACGACAGAATCCATGCGCAGCTCACCAAGCTCATGAACAACAGCACAACAAGGACATATCTGCAGGATGCGGTTGTGACCATGCGCGACGGCAGATATTGTCTGCCTGTAAAGGCTGAGGCAAAGGGCAATGTACCTGGCATGATGCACGACCAGTCATCTACCGGCTCTACCCTTTTTATCGAGCCGATGGCTGTCGTCAATTTGAATAATGAGCTCAAGGAGCTTTTCATAAAGGAGCAGGAGGAGATTGAAAAAATCCTCGCAGCGCTCAGCGACAAAGTTGCCATGAATGCGGCTGCTTTGGAGCAGGACTATGAGATTCTTTCAGAGCTTGACTTCATTTTTGCAAAGGCAAATCTGGCTAAATCATATAACGGTGTGGCACCGGAGTTCAACACCGAGGGACATATCAATATCAGAAAGGGCCGTCATCCTCTTTTGGATGCTAAAAAGGTGGTCCCTATAGATGTACGGCTCGGCGAGGAATATAAGCAGCTCATCATCACCGGACCAAATACCGGCGGTAAAACGGTTTCACTAAAGACTGTCGGACTTTTGACTCTCATGGGTCAGGCAGGTCTTCACATTCCTGCGGCTGACAGGTCAAAGCTCGCCATCTTTGAGGATGTCTTTGCGGATATAGGCGATGAGCAGAGTATTGAGCAAAGTCTCAGTACCTTCTCGTCTCACATGACCAATATCGTAAAAATTCTTGAAAAAGCTGACGACAGAAGCCTTTGCCTGTTCGATGAGCTCTGCTCGGGAACCGACCCGACAGAGGGTGCGGCACTTGCCATATCAATTTTAAACAAGCTGCACCAGTATGGTGCCATCACCATGGCCACCACACACTACAGTGAGCTGAAGGTATATGCGCTTTCCACAGACGGTGTGGAAAATGCCTGCTGTGAGTTCAATGTGGAGACTTTAAGCCCTACCTACCGCCTGTTAATCGGTATTCCTGGAAAGAGTAACGCATTTGCAATCTCATCAAAGCTTGGTCTGGACGAAAACATCATCGAGGATGCAAAAAGCAGAATTAATGATAACGACCTTGATTTTGAGGATCTGATTGCAAGCCTCGAGTCACAGCGACAAACTATCGAAAAGGAACAGCTTGAAATCAACAGCTACAAGGCCGAGATTGAAAAGCTCAAGAAACAGCTCGAAGAGAAAAACGAGCGCATAGACAAGAGCAAAGACAAGATTTTACGCGAGGCAAATGAGGAAGCCTACAAAATACTGCAGGATGCAAAGGAGCTCGCCGACAAAACCATCCGCAATTTCAATAAATACGGACAGGGACAGGCTCCTATGAGCCAGATGGAAAAGGAGCGCTCTGCCCTTCGTGACAAGATGAATGACAAGGAAAAGAAGCTGTCAGACATCAAGAAAAACACTGCCAAGGCAAATCACAAGGCGCCTAAGAAGCTGCGCATCGGTGATTCTGTGCTTGTGCTCTCCCTCAATCTGAAGGGAACCGTCCACACTCTGCCAAACGCCAAGGGCGATTTGTATGTGCAGATGGGTATACTGCGCTCGCTGGTTAATATTAATGACCTCGTGCTCTTAAACGACGATGTCTCTCCTGCCAAGAAGTACGGCGGCAGCGGAAGCAAGATAAAGATGAGCAAATCGCTGTCAGTTTCATCAGAAATCAACCTGATTGGAAAGACTACGGATGAGGCACTTGCTCTCTTAGATAAATACTTGGACGACGCATATATCGCTCATCTTTCATCTGTGCGCATTGTCCACGGAAAAGGCACCGGTGCACTGCGAAAGGCTGTGCATGGACTCCTTAAGAGGACAAAAACTATTGCGGAATACCATCTCGGTGAGTTTGGTGAGGGCGATGCCGGAGTAACCATCGCAACCTTTAAATAACGACAATGTACTTTTACGGAATATAAATAATTTTTAAGAAGGAGATTAGAAATGGCTGTTAAACAGAAAATACTGATAGTAGACGACGACAACAATATAGCAGAGCTTATATCTCTATATCTGACCAAGGAATGCTATGACACCAAAATCGTAAATGATGGTGAGCAGGCTCTTATCGCGTTCGAGCACTACAAGCCAAACATGCTTCTTTTGGACCTTATGCTTCCGGGCATAGACGGCTATCAGGTATGCCGTGAGATACGTGCAAAGTCCGATGTGCCGATTATCATGCTCTCCGCAAAGGGCGAGGTATTTGACAAGGTTTTAGGCCTGGAGCTTGGCGCCGACGACTATATACTCAAGCCCTTTGACTCAAAGGAGCTTGTTGCAAGAGTCAAGGCCGTGCTCAGACGTTTCCAGCCTGCAAAGCCGGAAGCCTATGCTTCCGTAGATATCAAGTGTGTGGAGTACCCGGGGCTTATTGTAAATCTGTCCAACTACTCTGTCACTTATGACGGACAGCAGATTGATATGCCGCCAAAGGAGCTTGAGCTATTATATTTTCTTGCCTCATCTCCAAATCAGGTGTTTACAAGGGAGCAGCTTCTGGACAACATATGGGGCTATGAATATGTCGGTGACACCCGCACTGTCGACGTGCATGTAAAGCGTCTCCGCGAGAAAATCAAGGACAAGCCAACCTGGCGCATCGCAACTGTCTGGGGCATCGGATACAAGTTTGAGGTAAAATAAATAATGAAGCATACCATCTACTCTAAGCTGTTAATCAGCTACCTGATTTACGGTGTCATCGCTTTTTTCATTATATGCACCTTTACACAGCATCTCACCACAGACTATATCGAAAAGCAGGAAGCATCCAATCTCTACAGGGAAGCATCCATCATAGCAGGTGACTATGCCAGTGAATACTTTGGCTCATCCATGTCGCTTAGCGATTTCCAGAATCACATGAAAATCGTAGCCGACTATATGGATGCCGAGGTATGGGTGGTCAGCCCTGACGGTGAGCTGCTCATGGACTCAGATGATCCGTCAATAGGCATTGATACCCAAAATGACAGTTCTAAGCCTGTAGTGATAAATGGCTTTGATGTCACCGATTTTGGCAGCGACAACTATATGATTGGAGATTTTTACGGCTCCTTCAAGCATAAGATGCTGTCCGTATTTTCCCCGGTAAATGTCTCGTACCAGAATATCGGCTACATAGTCATTCACAAGCCAATGAGCCATATCACTGCAGGTGTAAACGGTTTTATGAATATCTCCTTTTACACTGTAGCGCTCATTTTTGCTTTTGCATTTGTTCTGCTTGTCATTATGAGCCGCTCTATTTACCGTCCTATCTCCAAAATCACAAAGACCGCAAAGAAGTATGCAAAGGGTGATTTCACTGCCCAGATTGATGTACATTCCAATGACGAAATCGGCTATCTGGCAAACACACTCAACTACATGGCAACGGAACTTGATACGCTTGAGGAGGATCAGCGCAAGTTTGTTTCCAACGTGTCACACGACTTCCGCTCCCCTCTTACCTCGATAAAGGGCTACGTGGAAGCCATGCTGGACGGAACCATCCCTGTTGAGATGCAGGATAAGTATTTAAATATCATACTTTTTGAAACCGAGAGGCTTAATAAGCTCACCAAGAGTCTTATTGATCTGAACCAGTTCGGTCATCACGGCATACACCTGGATATTGCTGATTTTGACATCAATACAATGATCCGCACGACAATCCTTACCTTCGAGGGTAAATGCAGTGAAAAGGGCTTAAGCTTTGACCTGCTGCTTACCGGAAAAGAGCTTTTCGTGCGCGGTGATATGGTCAAAATCCAGCAGATTCTTTACAACCTGATAGACAACGCTGTGAAGTTTTCAAATAATGATTCGAGTATCAAGATTGAGACGAGTATCAGAAATGAAAAGGTGTTTATATCAGTAAAGGATCACGGTATCGGTATACCAAAGGACAGCCTTTCAAAGATCTGGGAGCGCTTCTACAAGAGTGATTTATCCCGCGGAAAGGATAAGCGCGGTACGGGACTTGGCCTGTCTATAGTTAAAGAAATCGTGCAGGCGCATGGTGAGAATATAAATGTGATAAGCACTGAGGGTGTGGGAACTGAGTTTATATTTACGCTGCCGCTCAGCAAAAAAGAAGGGTGAGGCTGCCGGCATAGCACACAGTATATTCCTCAGAAAAATGTGAAGTCAGCCGCGGTTGTTTATCCGGACAGGTTACGATTTTATTTATGTTTTCTTTCTTCTTTACTTTATGGAACTCCGCGGCAGTTCACATTTTCCTTCGGAACACACTGTGTACTCTCCGGCTAATTCAGGTTTATGAGCGAGGCGCTTTGCTGCCTTGCATTCTGGCAGTGCCGGACTTATTTCACTGGCGTGAAATTTTGTCCGGCACTTTTTACTTTTTAAATTTAAAGCTCATTTCACTTATGCGAAATGAGCTTATTTAATAGTTATATATTGTTTATAAATATTCTGAGCCGCCTTGAAAACACAAGAAAAACTGATTTTAAATAATTACGCTTATATCATATTTTTATGGCTCGTATTTGCTGCCGGCCGGATCGGTTACTGTGTAGTCTCCGCCGGATATGTCGGCTGTGGTTTCAAAGTCTGTGATGTCCTGATTTACGGTACCATCGAACAGGTCATATGTGAAGGTGTAGCCCTGTGCCGATACTGCTTTGACATATATTTTGATATTGCTTGCGGCTGTGACAGGGATTAAGTCTTCGATTTTGACTGTGCCTTCGAGGCTATGGAGCTTACCGTCGTCCTCTTTTGAGGCATCAGAGGTATCATTTTCCGTGTTATTCTTTGAACCATCTTTTTTGGCATCATCCTTCCGGCTTAAGGCGGATGTGATGGAGTCTGTGTCTGCAGAGTCTGCACTATCTGTGCCGTTTTCTGCCAACAGCTGTCGGATATCGTATGTCTTTAGCTCTGTATCTGAGCTTGCAACTACGAGCTGCACACTGTTAAAGTCAAAGTAATCATTTCCCATGACCGCTACATCTACATCTGTGCCAAGCTTTATGCTGCCATTGTCAAAGGTTGGTTTATTGGCAAGTATGCCAGATGCTACATTTTTGAACACTGATGTCACACCTTCAAACTCATCGAGCACCTCTGTGCTTCTCTTATTTCCGTCAACAAACAGAAATGTCACATTGCCTGCATAGTCCTCAGACAGTGGAAGGGTGGCCTCACCCGTATACTTGATGCCGTTGAGCTCGAGCGGTATCTCGTTTGTACCGAAAAATACACTGGTTTTTGTATCCTCTGTGTACTCCTTTGGCACCACCGAGACAGAGACTGTGTATGTCATATCGGTAAAATCTGCACTTTTTAAGGAAATATCCCAGTCTGTTATGAGGCTGGCCTCCTCCTCAAGAGTGGACTTGATATCATCCTGCATGGTCTGCACATCAGAAAGTATCACCGATGTGTTGTCTGAGGTGTATGACATCTGTGTCTCGAGCTTTTTTATCCTGTTATTAAGCAATACTGCCCCCGCAATAAGTGCGGCGAGCAGTATTATGGTAATCGCATTGAAAATATTTTTTTTCAAATTCATATTATAGTGTTATTCCTCATCTTCCTCTGCAGCTACAGCTATTCCAAGCTCCTCAAGCTGCTTTGGATCTACAGTTCCGGGTGCCTCTGACATGAGGTCCGAAGCGTCCTTTACCTTAGGGAATGCAATAACCTCCTTGATATTGTCTGTATGCAGCATATGCATGCAGATACGGTCAACACCGAAGGCAAGTCCTGCGTGTGGCGGTACACCATATGAGAATGCATCAAGCAGGAATCCAAACTGCTCATGTGCACGCTCCTTTGTGAAGCCAAGCACCTCAAACATCTTCTCCTGAATGTCATCCTGATGGATACGCACTGAGCCTCCACCGAGCTCTGTACCATTGAGTACGATATCATATGCCTTTGCACGAACTGCGCCCGGATCTGAGTCTATCTTGTCCCAATCCTCCTCCATAGGCATAGTGAATGGATGATGCATTGCCATAAATCTGTTTTCCTCATCAGACCACTCAAGGAGTGGGAACTCAGTTACCCAGAGGAAATTGTACTTGTTCTCATCAATCAGGCCAAGCTCAGCTCCGAGCATGAGACGAAGCGCTCCAAGTACATTCCATACGATTTTATTCTTATCAGCTGCAAAAAGGAGTAAATCTCCCGGCTTTCCGTTCATCTTTGCAACAAGTGCATCAAGCTCAGCTTCTGTCATAAACTTGGCAAATGATGACTTGTATGTGCCATCCTCATTGATGCACAGATAAGCAAGTCCCTTTGCTCCACAGCCCTTTGCGTGCTCTACAAGCTTGTCAATCTTCTTACGAGGCATCTTTGCCTGTCCCTCTACATTGATACCACGGACAGAGCCACCGTTTTCAAGAGCTCCTGTGAATACTCCAAAGCCACAGTCCTTTACCACTTCCGAAACATCGCAAAGCTCCATACCAAAGCGTGTATCAGGCTTGTCAGAACCAAATCTGTCCATAGCCTCCTGCCAAGGCATACGCTTAAACGGAATCTCAACATCCACATTTATGACCTCTTTAAAAAGGTGCTTTAACAGTCTCTCATTTACCTCGATTACATCATCGATATCTACGAATGAAAGCTCCATATCGGCCTGTGTAAACTCAGGCTGTCTGTCTGCACGCAGATCCTCATCACGGAAGCATCGTGCAATCTGGAAATATCTGTCATAGCCTGAAGCCATCAGAAGCTGCTTAAAGAGCTGTGGTGACTGTGGAAGCGCATAAAAATGTCCGTGGTGTATACGGCTTGGCACGAGATAGTCTCTGGCGCCCTCCGGTGTAGACTTGCAAAGGATTGGTGTCTCTATCTCCAAAAAGCCCTCGTTTGCCATAAAGTCACGCATCACGCGAAGCACATTGCTTCTGAGCATGAGATTTCTCTGGATATCAGGACGACGAAGATCCAGATAACGGTATTTAAGTCTGATGTCCTCGCTGGTCTTTGAATTCTCCTCAATCTGGAATGGAGGTGTCTGTGCCTCTGAAAGCACTCTGATTGATGTAGCGATAACCTCGATATCACCTGTCTTTAAGTTCTCATTGACAGCAGCTGTTCTCTTCTGGACAGTTCCCTCAACTGCGATGACGAACTCACTTCTTAAGGTGCCTGCCTTTTCAAAGCCCTCTGCACCTACATTTTCCTCACCGAATACTATCTGAAGTATTCCGCTTCTGTCTCTTAAATCTACGAAAATGAGACTTCCTAAATTTCTTCTCTTCTGTACCCAGCCCATGACGGTAACCTTCTCACCGATATTGGCATTTGATACCTCTGTACATCTATGGCTTCTATGTAAGCCCTGCATTGATTCTGCCATTTTATACTCCTTATATTTCTACTATATATTTATTCTAATAACTGTTTGATACCGCTGCTACACAACTAATCTGCTGCTTATCAGATTCCTATCTGTTAAAGAACTCAACAAACTCCTCGTAGCCCTCTTTCATAAGCTGCTCCTTCTGGAATTTCTTGTTCTTGTTCATGCGCACAACAAGCACCTGCTGTCCGTTTGCTCTTGCGTCTTTTGCCTGGTTCATGACATCAACAAGCTTGTCTGCCGGATATTTCTTCTCAACCAGATAAGCCACCTTCTTTGGACTCTCAGGAATCTTGAAGCCGCTCTCCATGAGAAGCAGGATAATTCTCTCAAAACCGATTGAAAAACCACAGGCCGGTACATCATTTCCGGTGAACTTTCCAATCATCTTGTCATATCGTCCGCCACCGCCACAGGCTGCGCCAAGCTCAGGCATTGATATCTCAAAAATAGTTCCTGTGTAGTAGCTCATTCCACGAACAAGTGTAGGGTCAAATACGAGCTCAAACTTTGCTCCCTTTGTGGCATTGACAGCCGTAGCTATCTCTGTCATATTTGTAACCACTTCTTCGTCTAAATATTCACCAAGCTTTTCTGAAAGTATATTTACACCCTCAGTGACATCCCTTGTCTGCTCCAAAAGCTTGAACAAATCAAGATATTTGTCAATATTTTCCTGTGGGTAGCCATCCTGTGCAAGCTCACTTGCAACGCCTTCCACTCCTATCTTGTCCATCTTATCGAGTGTGATAAATACGCTGTCGTAGTCCTCCTCAGCGAAACCACTGTAAGCAGCCATTGCCTTTAGGATTCTTCTCTCGTTGATTCTTATCTCAAAGTTCTCGAAGCCGAGTCTGCCGATTGTGGTAGTGGTTGCTGTAATCAGCTCTATCTCTGCCAGATTGCTTGGCTCTCCGAGTATATCTATATCACACTGTGTAAACTGTCTGTAGCGGCCTCTCTGAGGTCTGTCTGCTCTCCACACACTGCCCATCTGAAGTGCCTTAAACGGCGATGGCAGGTTGTTGGCATTGTTTGAATAATATCTTGAAAGTGGCACTGTAAGGTCGTAGCGCATTCCAAAGTCTACTACATCCGATTCTTCCTTTGCTGTCTCCAGATTCAGCTTCTCGCCTCTCTTCATTACCTTGAAGATCAGCTTCTCATTTTCTCCGCCCTGCTTGCTTGTGAGATTCGCTATATTCTCCATGCATGGTGTCTCTATCGGTGTAAATCCGAAGCTTCTGTATGTATCCTTGATCACACTTGTCACATAATCACGGATTTCCATCTCTGCAGGTAGTATATCCTTCATGCCGTTGACCGGCTTTTTGCTCAGTGCCATTTGGTTTCCTCCATCTATATTAAAATATTGAATTCATTAGCTATTCTATTATACTTTTCGGTTTTGCAATCGTCAAGGGTTTATGGCAATTATACGGGCTGCAAGCCACGGGACCGCTAGGGCATACGCATATGCTTTGCTTTCGCTACGCTTTGCCGCTAAGATACTGTACGGATTATGCTTTTTATTCTTCTATGTTTGACGAAACCGTCGAAACGCGCCTTCCATGGCGCGGTTCTCCTTGACTTGCCCTCCATGGCAAGTCATTTCTGTGCTTCATATGCATAATCCTACAGTATCTAAGCGGCTTCGCTATTCGCTCAATCAAATGCATATGCGTGCGCCCTGGCGGTGCCGTGGCTTGCAAATGCTAATGCACATCTACTGTGGCGGATTGCAAATTCCGCACGGTGACAAGCCCATGGATTTTGCTTCATCAAGTGTTACCTCTGTGTCACTCTTTTTCAAGGTGCGACAGCCCGCACGGTGATATTTCTTGCCGGTTGCTGTGATATGAACCATAGTCTCGCTGTTTGAGGAATCTGCAGCGCTATTTTCTGCTGCTGAGCTGTCTGAGCCTGATGATGCACTTCCTGTTGTACTGCCTGAAGAGCCGGATTCTCCTGCCCCGCTTCCAGCGCTGCTCTGCGAGCCTTCATTCTTCGGTGTATCCGTCTGAGCGCTCTGCTTCTGCGGAGTGGTGCCATCCAGCCAGCTGTCACCATTCTCATAGTTTATTCCAACTCCGGGCTGCACATTATAGCAATAGACATTAAAAAGTATGCCGCCACCGTTATCCTCAACCGACTTTGCCTCTATGAGAACGCCGTTTGCAACTAGATTGCTACCCGAGAACATCGGAGTCACTCTGTAAAGCACATGATTTCCTGTATTGTTTACATAATCCGCTACCAGATTCTCAAACGGAAGCATGCCCTCCACATTCAGGTATCTCGTACCGGTAATAAGATTCTTCGGATTGGCATTTTCGCCGGCAAGCTGATAGCCAATAAGATGACAGCGATTATATAAATATCTATCCTTTATCACATCATACTTCACCGTATGCCAGCCTGATGGCTTTATCATGCCTATCTTGCCACGCTCCTCAGTCGGCATGATATCCTTGCAGATATTGGCATAAGCCACACCGCATCTGCCAAGTGAATCCAAATCACTGTAATTTTCAAAAGCAGTGGTAATCATATCGCTGTCCGTAAAAAAAGGCTCATTATTGTTGACAGCCACGTATGCCTTGCCATCATATGCAGGAATCGCATCAAGGGAAACGTAAGAATTGTTGTTTACAAGATCCTCCTGTGGCCCATCCACTTTATCCTTGCTGCCTAAAGCACCGGAAGAATCCTCACCTGCCACTTCAGCTACTGCGACATGCCCGGCACCTTCAGTGCCGGATAAATCAGTGGAGGCACAGCCTGTAAAAATTGTAGCAATTGCAAGTAATTCACATAGTGTAATTGCAGCTGTTTTCCTTAACTTTAGCCATATGTTCATATAAAATCACTCTTTCTATCAATCGATTGATATTGGATTTTCCCTAATCACAATAAATTAAATGAATACTTAAATTACTAAACCTAATATACTTTTATTTCCTCGCTTCATTTATTATAGCAAACGTTTGTTTGTTTTTCAACCCTTGCTGTAAAGCTATATATTTCCCACTATTTTGGTATGTTAGTGAGTTTCCCCGGTAGTACGCACCTATGTCGCGTAAACTAAAAAAAGGATTCGAGCAAATGCTCGAATCCTTATAAATACCAGCTTATTAAACTATCATTTAAGATTGCTCGATGATACTAACAACTCTTGAACTTCTTTTTTAGTAAATATACACACAATCAAAACCTATATGTATATTTTCTATAAAATAAAAAGGAAGCCGGACGCATCCAACTCCCTTAGGCATAGTCCGCAGACGTCCGCCGCAATTCTATAATATATTATGCCATAATGAAAACTTTTATGCAATAGCACTTTTAAAGTTTCCACAAATATTTTTGAAGTTACTGTTCACACCTAACAGTATGACCAGCGACGCTCTTAGGTGGATTACCACCACAGCGTAAGGGCCGTAAGCCCCGCCTGGCGGGTGCACACGGATTCTCGTGAGAGCGCATAGCGAAGCTGTTTAGATACTGTAGGATTATGCCCGTGAAGCACAGAAATCCGCAGCCATGGACGGCTGGGGAAGGCGTTATGCGCCACGGACGGCGCATAAAAGCCGGTTTCGTCGAGCATTGAAAACCCAAAAGCATAATCCGTACAGTATCTTAACAGCGCAGCGTAGCGAAAACGAGAGTCCGTGTGCACCACGACCGGGCGGAGCTTACGGCCCGAACCAACTAAAAAAGCCACCCAGGCATAACACCCGGTGTGGCTTTTAATCATGTATTATGAAATTATGCGAATCACCTAATGTGAATCAACACTGCTATATTGCAGACCAAATCTACTCGCAAAGCTTAGAAAACTCATCCGCAACAAACTGAACCTTGGTTCCAATAATAACCTGAACAGAATTCTTGCCAGGCTTCATAACGCCTGCAACACCTGCAGATTTAATCTTCTTGTCATCAACCTGAGTAATATCCTTAACCTCAAGTCTAAGTCTTGTGATGCAGTTGTCAATGCTTGCAATATTGTCTTTGCTGCAGCCGGAAGTGAAGATGAGAATAATAAATCCATCGCGCCGGCTGAGAATGAGAAGCCTGCTCTAAATCCAAGAGCTACTGTAATCATTGTGAAAATACCATAAAGTAAAGCATAAATCACATAGAGAACAGGAGCAAGGAACATAAATGCAAACTCGAAAGGCTCTGTAACACCACAGATGAATGCACAGATAGCTGCAGAAGCAAGGATACCGATGGCAGCCTTTTTCTTAGCAGGCTAGTATAATAATGGTGTAGTCAATCAAGACTACTTGGTTAATAAGTTTCTGTAA
>OLNG01001419.1_pt1 | contig 12433 bp, 12 predicted proteins | sample 1643091 | NCBI WGS metagenome assembly OLNG01 (sample SAMEA3136661, study PRJEB25190) | human gut metagenome | biome: human gut; feature: human-associated habitat; material: faeces | place: Austria | collected 2013 | reverse complement strand
CCTCTCTTGCCGGCGACGCGGCGGGCAAAACCCTCTCCGTCAACGCATTGGGCTACAGGATACCACATTGCGTGGGCGTATCGCCGCGTTCCGTTTTGTTCGCGCTGGGTACAAGGCAAATAGCTGTGCAAACTGGCCGTGCGCCCATCCGTGGCGCTCGGCTCGCGAGATCAAGGATATGGTATGGAAAAGAAGCGCGACAAGAAGGCCAAGCCCGCAGCAGGCAAGACGCCCAAAGGCATGAAGGTCGATAAGGCCGTCAAAAAATTCCGCAAGTTCGAGGGCAAGCTGTGGACCCGCGAGTACCTGCTCAAGATTACCGAGTTTGACGGCGCGACCATTGCCCCCGCCAACGGCGCCGCCGCCCGTGCCGACGCCATGGGCACCCTTGCCGGCGAACATCACAAGCTCCTGACCAGCAAGAAGTCTGTCGAGCTTGTCCGCTCGCTGGCACGCGAGACTGTCGCCGGCGGCAAGATCGACGACCCACAGCTGCTCGACGAGATCCGCGTGCTCGGCCGCGACCAGCGCGAAGCGAGCGTCATTCCCACCGAGGAGGCCGAGGCCTGGACCAGGCTCACCTGCGAGGCCGACGCCGTGTGGCACAAGGCCAAGACGGCCAATGACTGGGCGAGCTTTGAGCCCTATGTAGACAGAATCGTCGCCCAACTTAAGCATCAGGCCGAGCTCATGGACCCCAAGCGCGACCCATACGATGTTTGGCTCGACCAGTACGAGCGCGGCCTTTCCGCCAAGAGCTTCGACGCGTTTTGCGACGAGGTCAAGGCCACGGTCGTGCCGCTCGTACACGCCATCGGCGAGCGCGGCCAGCAGCCCGCTGCCGACTTTTTGCACGCCCGCGTGCCCGAGGCCGCCCAGCGCGCCATGAGCTTCGACCTTATGAAGCTCGTCGGCCTGGACCTGAACGACACCACGCTTGCCTTTACCGAGCACCCGTTTAGCGAGGGCTTTGCCGTGGGCGACGCGCGCATCGCGACGCACATCTACGAGGACGACTGCATCTCCAACGTCTACAGCATCATCCACGAGGCGGGACACGCCATGTACGAGCTGGGCGTCAATCCTGCTTATGCGCGCACCTGCCTTGAAGGTGGCACCTCCATGGGCATCCACGAGAGCCAGAGCCGCTTCTTCGAGAACACCGTGGGCCGCAGCCGCGCCTTTATGGGCCCGCTGCTCGAGGTGCTGCGCCGTCACGCGCCCGAGGTCTATGGCAGCGTGGACGAGGATACGCTCTACCACGCCGTGAACATCGCACAGCCGTCGTTGATCCGCACCGAGGCGGACGAGCTCACCTATCCGCTGCACGTTATGGTGCGCTACGAGATTGAGCGCATGCTGTTTGCCGGCGAGGCCACGGCCAAGGACATCCCCGCGCTTTGGAATCGCTTTATGGACGAGTACCTGGGCATTCCCGTTCCCGACGACACGCACGGCTGCCTGCAGGATACGCACTGGAGCGGTGGCTCGTTTGGCTACTTCCCCACCTATGCGCTGGGCAGCGCCTACGACGCCATGTTTGTGCCGGCCATGTGCCGCGACGGCGTCGACCTTACCGGTGCCTGCGCGAGCGGCGATCTGGCGCCCGTCCGCGCCTGGCTGGGCGAACACATTTGGCAGTGGGGCCGCGCCAAAGACGCGCCGGAACTCATCAAGGGCGCCTGCGGTATGGCCTTTGACGCCCGCTACTACTGCAGCTACCTGCAGGACAAGTTCACCACGCTCTACGAGCTGTAAAGCTTAGGCGACACGCCAACGCAAAGGGGCGCCGCAGGATCCATCCCGCGGCGCCCCCTTTTCACCTATTCATTGGGGACGTTCTTTAATGACTAGTCGTTTGGGACACTCTTTGCCAGTCAGAAGCACGGATGACGAAGAGTGTCCCCGATGGCTAGTCGTTTAAGAACGTCCCCAACGACTAGGTTGACGCCGATGTCTTGGCAACGTCAGCGAAAACGACTCCAGGCGAGCAAGGTGACGTGAAATGAAAGGGCGCCGACCTCCTGGTCGCGCCCTTGAAATTGAACGTCAGATTGCCGCTTGGGGCCGTTTGCAGCGTCGAGCCGTTACGCGGTTTGGTAAAACCGCGTAACTACAGAGCCTCGAGTGCAGCGGCGATGCGCTTCATGGCGGCGTCGGCGGCAGATTGGTCCGGAGCCTCAGCCAGCACGCGAATCACCGACTCGGTTCCGCTCTTGCGCACCAGCACGCGGCCCTCGCCCGCCAGCGCAGCCTCGGCCTCGGCGATCGCGTTCTGCACGCCCATGTTCTCAAGCGCAGCGTCCTTATCCGCCACGCGCACGGCAACCTGCGCTTGCGGCAGCAGCTTGCACGGAGCCGTGAGCTGCGAGAGTGTCTCGCGCTCGGCACGAATCACTTCCATCACGCGCAGCGAGGTCATAATGCCGTCGCCTGTGCGCTCGATATCGCCAAAGATCGTGTGGCCCGTCTGCTCGCCGCCCAGGCTGAAGCCGCCCTCGCGCATCTTGGCATACACGTGACGGTCGCCCACGCCGCTGGTCACGGCACTCAGACCGGCAAGCTCCAGCGACTTGACCAGGCCAAAGTTGCTGGCAATCGTCGGAACCACGGTACCGCCCGAGAGTCGCCCGTGCTTGTTCAGGTACACGCCGCACACGTACAGGATCTGGTCGCCGTCGACCACACGACCGCGCTCATCCACGGCCAGGCATCGATCGGCATCGCCGTCGTAGGCAAAGCCCACGTCCAGGCCCTGCTCCACCACGTGGCGCTGCAGGCGCTCCATATGCGTGGAGCCGCAGTCCACGTTGATGTTAAAGCCGTCGGGCGCGGCGTTGATCACGCGCACATCGGCGCCCAGTGCGTCGAACACCGGCTTGGCCACCGAGGACGCCGAGCCGTTGGCGCAGTCGATGCCGATCTTGACGCCCTGCAGCGAAAAGTTCGCGCTCGCGATGAGCGAGGCAATATAGCGGTTGCGGCCCTGCATATAGTCCACCGTGGCACCGATCTGGTTGCCCGTGGCCAGCGGAACTTCGCTCTTGCCATCGATGTAATCCTCGATGAGCTCGAGCACGTCCTCGTCCATCTTAAAGCCGTCGCTGTTGACGAGCTTAATGCCGTTATCGCAAAACGGGTTGTGGCTCGCACTAATCATGATGCCGCAATCGAAGCAGCCCTCCACGGTCTGATGCGCCACGCCCGGCGTTGGGATCACGTGCAGCATATATGCGTCCGCACCGCTTGCGACCAGGCCACTCACCAGCGCCGCCTCGAACATATAGCTCGAGCGACGCGTGTCCTTGCCCACGATCACGCGTGCTTTGCGCTCGCGGTTGGCGCCGTAATACCAGCCCACAAAGCGGCCGATCTTATAAGCGTGCTCTACCGTCAGCCCAACGTTGGCCTCGCCGCGAAAGCCGTCGGTGCCAAAGTACTTCATAAGAGATCCTCTCTATAGACAAAGGCGCGCCGCCAAAGCAACGCGCCGCCAGCCTATTATCCTTTAAAGCAATCGCACCCGCTACACCGTGAGGAACATCATCACGATGATCATGGCAAAGCCGATAAGGTCGGTCGGCAAAAACACCGTGCCCAGCATAACGGCACTCGTGATGGTCGCCGAGACCGGCTCCACGGTTCCGATGAGGCTTGCGCGGACCGAGCCAATGTCCTTAACGCCCTGCATATAGAGCATGTAGGCAAAAAACGAACCGATGACCACGAACACCGCGAGCGCCTCGATACCGGCAACATCGAGCGCCGGCATATGCGCCCAAGGGCGAACGAAAGCACACGAAACGATGCCCGCCGTGAGCATAGCCGAACCCGTAACGATGGGACTGCCGTATTCGGGCAGAATCTTGGCGGGAATCACCGCCATGCAGGTGGCGCTCACCGCGCACATAAGACCCGCCACCAGACCGAGCGGCGAGATGCTCAGACTCGTGGGGTCGCCGCCGGTGGCGATCAAAAACGTGCCGCCAAGGGCCAGACCAATGCCGATCGCCTCGCGAGCGCGCGGCATGCGGCGATCGACCACGCAGGTGTAGCCCATGATGATGACCAGCTGCAGGCACTGAAGGACCGTCGCGGTTCCGGCGTTGGTCAGGCACACGGCCGAAAGATAGCAAAACTGGTTGAACAGCAGGCCAAAGGCGGTAAAGAGCAACAGCTGCTTGCGGTCGGCCGGCGTCGTCCAAAGCTTGACCAGGCGTGCACGGTCGCGCGCGACGACCACGACCATAAAGAGTAGACCGGCGAGAATCTGCCGTATGCTCATAAGCCACAACGTATCGACATGGTAGGTATCGAACAAAAAACTCGCGCTGGTGCCCGAGAAGCCCCAAAACGAACCGCCCACCAGCGTAGCCAAGACGCCCAATGCCATCTTGCGCGACGACGCATCGTTGAGGCGATCGCGCCATGCACGGCGGGTGCTGCGACTGAGCTCGTCGGTGCCCTCGGGCACATCAATGTTCGATATATCGGTCATCGGCACCGAAGCCTCTGCGCCTTCGACCTGCTCGACACACTCTTTGCTCATTCCACTCCCCCGAAACAGCCTGGAAACAATTCGGCTTACCTTACCACGGCGAAGGCATCAGCTGGAGGCTTGTCCGCTTATCGGTAGGACAATTCCGCAGGCGTCTTTCCATAGCTCGATACCGCAATGGCCTTGCATTATGCGACAGCCAAATCGCGGCAGCAGGCTCTTTTGAAATGGATATGACAAAGCCCCCGAATTCCACAATGTAAGCGATTTTTAAAAATGTTCTTGCCACCGAGTTCAGGCTCCGTTATATTATCCCTTGCGCGCTTGCGCACCCTTGATCGGGCGTTTAGCTCAGGGGGAGAGCGCTTCCCTGACACGGAAGAGGTCACAAGTTCAAATCTTGTAACGCCCACCACGAATTCGCAGCTCAGAGCATATTCGCTCTGAGCTGTTTTTGTATCTGTCCAAATGGCGTCCAAACAGCTGTCCAAATTCGGTGGGATTCACCGGACGATATGGAATGTCAAGTTATGCATGGACTTGAGTATCGGTGCCCTGAAGTACCGATATAATGCCACCAATATTCCATAATCATCTAACCGTTTCGGCTCATGAGGTTCGGGAGTCGGGCTCTTCAGTTTCTGGTCGTAGGGTAGAATTGCTTGCATGATGGATGATGTTAGGAAACTCACAGCTTGGGGCATGGATGACGGCGTTCATGACGCGCTGCCCCTCAAGCCCATAACGACTCCTGAGCAGCAGATCGATCTGCTCAAGGGCAAGGGCGTCACGTTTGAGCGCTGTGCGGAGGAGCGCGCGCTCGAGATTCTTTCGAATGCCGAGACCTACCTGCACCTCTCCGCCTACCGAGTGCTTTTCCAGCGCCATGAGGACGGCCCCGACGCCGGGAAGTTCGTGAGCCTCGACTTCGGGAATCTCTTGGACGTGAGCTCTCTTGACGACGTTCTTCGCGAGACGTTTCGCCTCATGGCGAAGGATGTCGAGCGCGCGGTCAGGGCATGGCTCGTGTCCGATGCCGCTAAGCGCGGGGAGGATGGCTACGGGATTGTCGCCGACTTCGTGTCCTCCCTACCGCGCGGCTTCCGCGAGGGGCTGAGACGCGATCTCGTATCGCGTTCCCAGGCGGACGAGTACGCGGGGTCGCTGATCGACCACTACCGGGATGCCATGCCTGTATGGGTGCTGCTGGAAGTGGTGCCGTTCGGGACGCTGCTCGCCTTTTACCTCTTTTGCGTTGAGCGCTGGGACGAGGCGGAAAGGCGGGAGATTCACTACGCTCTTAAGGATGTGAAGGCCGTTCGCAACTGCGCGAGCCATGCGGGCTGCCTGTGCAACGGCTTCGTGCCCGAGCGCGAGACGAGGCACGCAACCTCGGGGGTCGTGCTCGAGTGGCTGAACGCCCACGGCATCCGAAACAGCAAGGGCCGTCGAGCCAGATTGCGCAACCGACGTACGCAACAGCTCGTAACCACCGTGGCACTGCATGACATGCTTGCGGGCGAGCATGCCTCTCCGGCGGCGCTTGACGCGGTTGCTGGCCTCCGTCCCCTGATGGACGACGCGATTGCGCGCTATGGGACGCAGAACCCTCTCGTGTCTCATCTTGCGTTTCTTGCAAGGGTTCTTGACGTGGCACGAGGCTGATGCCATGATGTACGCAGATGCAAAAACCTTCGAGGTTTTGTAAGGGCCGGTCCTCTCGGGGACTGGCTCTAGTTGTTTATGGGGCCTTAATTGATGCTGGATGCCATGCGGTGACTAGAAGAACGACCGGCGGGTGATACGATGAACGGTGACGCGCCCAGCAGTGCAGTCATGTCGGTCAGGAAACTTTCCCATTCCGACCTTCCCGCATTGCTCTCCCTCTGTCTCGGTAACCCGCAATACTACTCATTCCTCGACGAGGAACCGACGATGGACGCGCTTGCTGCCGAAATGACCGAACTACCCCCAGGATGCTCCCTGGATCAAAAGTCTTATCTCGGATTCTTCGATGCCGGCGGGGATCTTTTCGCCGTGCTCGACCTCATCCGGGGATATCCAGCTGAGAGGAGCGCCTTCATCGGGTTCTTCATGGTCGACGCCTCTCGGCAGGGGGCAGGTGTTGGGAGCCTGCTCATCTCGCAGCTTCTGGACCGCCTCCGCGGCGAGGGCGTTTCTCGCGTGCGCCTCGCCTACGTCGAGGGGAACGAGCAGTCACGCCACTTCTGGAGGAAGTGCGGTTTCTTTGAGGCTGGCGCACCGATTGACCAAGGCGAATACAAAGTCGTCCCCATGGAGCGTTCGCTGGCACAGACCATTTCTGCTCCGCCGCACTGCATCTGACTACGACAAGCTCAAGAACTAGCACAACGTTGCGCCGCTTGCCGAGAAATCCCTGCCTCCTGTCGAAAGACAACCAGCTAGTCGAACATTCCTCAGGGGGGGGTAAGCTGACGGTGGCATCAATCAAATCCGCATGAAGGGACGCTCATGACTGGTCAATCAAGGCGGAAATTCAGCGTCGTCGGCGTTATCGCATTGTTTGCTTGCGTCATCGCCATCGTGTTGATGTTCCTAATCCAAACCTGCGGGTTCAGCAACGGGACTTTCTATTACCGACATTCCGACAACGGCATGTACGATGACGCCACCGCAATCACGGCCCAGGTGGCGAAGAGCTCCCAGGGCTTCCTATCCTTTACCGCCGATTCGGAAAAAGCCTGCGCCGGCACAATCGAATGCCTCGGTTTCGGAGGGCGAAACAACTTGGCGATGATCGATAGCTCCCAGTCGAACCAACCCGCCTCCGTCTCTATCAACCTCTCCTGCACGCAAGGCAGGGCAAAAGTCGTGCTCTACCAAATAGAGAGCGGCGACTACATCACCCTCGCCGAGGGGACAGCGACGTTCAACGATGTCGTGTCGCTACCAGAAGGAACAAGCATTATCGCCCTGATCGGAGATAAGGCAGACGTCGTTTGCGATTTCGATATCGCTGCAAACGAGGAAGTCTCTGCCTCCCTCGCAATGACCGATATATAACGCGGTTTTCCTTCGCATTGCAACCCGGACAGGCCTTCCGTCTAGTAAGCTATACCCATGAATCAAGCAGCCCTCCTATTAATGAGAGCCTCTCAGTAATCCAATCTCTGCATCTCGTAATTTGAGTATCTTAGCCATCATGCACCTTTTGGCTGGGATACTTTGTTGCCGACTAAGGTGTTAGATTGCCCGTACCCCCACTCATTCGCCGTGCCCGTCTCCTCCATCGGCCTCAAGATGGCCTCTGGAGGAGCGCGGGGCCCATGCATGTCCGCCATCTCGTGGGTGTCCTGCGGCAGGACGGGGACGGCCGGGCCGCAGGGCGCACCTGCGCTCCAGCTCGGCCACGAGGGCGTCGTTGTCCCTGACCGAGACGATGGCGTCGCCGTCGTAGGGCGCCTCGATGTAGACACGGTCGAGCGAGTTGGCCGTGCCCGCCAGAAGCGTCCTGGTGCGCCGGACGCCCCGCACGTGGGCGTAGGGAATCGCCGAGCGCGTCCCCGCGTACACGATGACGAAGCGGTCGTCGTAAAGCTCGATGCGGTTGCTGCGGATGGGCAGGGCCGCCAGGGCAACGAAGACCGGAACGAACAGGAGCACGAGCCAGCTCCACGGGAACGAGGGGGCCGTGGCCACGAAGCACGCGACGCACCCCGCCGCGAGACCACCCGCGACGACCGCCATGACGGCAATGAACCACGGATCGTTCCGGCCGGGGAACACCCGATCCGGTCGCACATTCTCTTCAGTCATCGCGACTCCCTTCCAATGCCCTCCTAGCGACTCTCATGCCGCCAGACGAGGAAACTGTAGGCGCCCACGACGAGGGTTGCGACCAGTACCGACGCCATGCCGGCCCAGAACGACACGTCGGGCGCAACGGTTGAGAGCACCGCTGCGACGAGCATCACCGCGCCGGCAACCACGAAGACGGGACCGGCAAAGCGGTGCGTGCGGCGCCAGTTGTCCTCGCTTGCGAGCGTCCAGGGCGTGCGGATGCCAAAGGTGTAGTTGGGCTTGACGCGCGGCAGGTAGTTGCCGAGCGCAATTATGAGGGCGCCGAGCGCGAAGAGGGTTACTGTCGAGACGATCGAACCTCCCTCAGACACGAGGCCGAAGGCGGTGAGCGGCGTCATCCACGCGATGACGACCAGAAGCAGGGTAAGCGCGGCGCTCATACCCAAGTAGACGCCACGGAAACGCTCGAAGTTGCGCCCCTTGGGGTCGAGGCGCGGCACGGCGAGCATGAAGATCGCGACGAGAGCGGGCATGGCCGCCATGAAGATCGTGCCGGCCTTGTCGCCCCAGCCGTTGACCGCGCCGTCGGCGCCCCAGTGCGTGGGCACCGTCTGGGGCATGGCGGGGTAGGCCAGCAGCACGTACGCCAGCAGGTGAGCCGCCACCGCCGCGAAGAGAACCATCCAGAAGGCGTGCTCGCCGCGCCCAAGCTCAACCTTCATCGGCTGCCTCCGTTTCCGTGAGCCCGAGGAACCATGAGATGAGGTCCTGCAGGACGGTGGTGTCCAGCCGGTAGAGAACGTTCCTGCCCCGGCGCTCCGCCTCCACGAGGCCCGCCTCGCGCAGGACCTCGAGGTGGTGCGAGAGCGTCGCCTTGTTCTGGGGGAAGTGCTCGCCGATCTCACCCGCCGTTATGTCCCGCTCGCCGAGGAGCTCGAGGATGCGGCGGCGCGTGGGATCCGAGAGCGCCTTGAACCCGTCGCCGACCATCTCGCCTCCCCTCGCCCGCGGGCCTCCTCTTGGGGTGGAGTATACCCCCGACTGTTCGACGGATGTCGTACTATTCGACGTTCGTCGAACTTTTTTGAGATGGCGCCGCGCCGACGAGCGAAGGCGGGCCCCATTGCCCACTTGTGACACGCCCATAGCCTGTGACTACTGGTTTCTCGGGTTCGGGGAGATCGCCGGCGTTACGGGGATGGGGAGCCTCAGGGTGTGAGGGGGACGCAGCGCTCCTTCAACAGTTGCGAGAGGCTCGCGGAGATCGACCCCTCCGGGCTCGATCCTCGTCTCTTGAGAACCTCGTCTACACCTTCGGCGGGCGTGGCTCGCTCACGCCGCACGTACCGGCGGCGCGAAGGAGGAGCCTACCCATCAGTCATCAAGGAAGAAGATCTCGTCTACGTGAAGTCCCAGCAGCCTTGCGATCTTCATCGCGAGCTCCAGCGTGGGGTTGTACTTGTCGTTCTCGACGGCGATGATCGTCTGGCGGCTCACGCCAAGCTCCCTCGCCATGTCCTCCTGGCGCAGCCCGGCCTGCTTCCTCAGCCGCTTCACTGTGTTCCTCATGGAGGCCTAGGCCCTTGCCAGGAGGTAGGCCCCGATCGACAGGGCGAGCGCGATGACGACGATTGCGGCCACCGCCGCCCGCAGGAGCTTGTTGGGCTCCCGGTACTCCTCGTCCCCGGCGACCATCCTCCGCTTCATGGCCATCTGGGAGAATCCCTGGACGCACACCGCGAGGCACAGGACCAGGGCGGGCAGGGGGCTGTACTCGGAGCCGTTCGCGAGCGCCTGCCAGCAGTTGAAGAGCGCCCACGCGCTCAGGGACAGCAGGGCGGTTCGATACCCCCACTCCTCCGCATGAAGCTGGATGCTCCTCTCCATCTCGTCCATCTTCCTCATGTCACTTACCTCCCGTCGCATAGTGGGGCTGGCCTTGCGATTGCTTCTACTTCCCTCCGCTTGTCGAAGTCGGCTTGAAATGTCAAAGCCTCTTTACATTTCTCTTTATACTGCAAGGTAGAAAAATGTCAAGAGTCTTTTACATTATGAATGACTTTTTTCGGGTTGGCGCAAAATGCCGGCCGTCCGGCTTCGGCGCGTCGCTGCATGGCGCATGGGCACTTTCAGAATCTCCTTACCTGAAACCGTTGCGCGAAGTGACGAGATGCGCCGGCCGCCCCCCTCCCGACTGAACAGCTCTCTTCGACGAGGCGATCGCCGCGGACGAGTGGAGTCGCCGGAGCGATGGCGGGGGAGGTGACGGGACGGGGTGCCGGCGTATGGTCGGCACCCCGTCATCTTGTACGGCATGCTCGGCGTCCCAGCGCCCCGCGCGCCATGAGGGTCGTTCAGAGCCCCAACATTTCCGCCGAAAACCGGCGGAGCAGGATAAGGCTCTACTACGTTCCGCCGGGAAAGGGGACGGTGCAACCCGGCGGGCCGGGTTCGAGGCGCAGGTGGGGGCGTAGCCGACACACCGCCGGCACCGGCAGGGCCGTGTTTACGCCTCCCTACGGTGCGTAAGCGCCGAGGTGCGAATCGGCAGGTCGGGGACGATTACAGGCCGCCTCAGAAGCCCTCGGGGGTGTAACCGACTCGCGCGCCGTCCCTCGGGGCTTGAATCTCCCCATCCACGCCCGTCCAGACGGGCGGCGCCGTCTCGTTTCGGATCTCGCGGCGGGACAGCGCTTCCTCCATCATGTGCTTCTCCGCCTCGGACGAGGTCATGCCGAGCATCTCAGCGACGAACGTCTCGGACACGTCTCGGCTCGGCAGCGCGAGCGCGTGTCCGTCGTGAATCACGAGTGCGCCGGTCTCGCGTCCCGTCCACCTCATCAGTTCGTCCGGAGTGATGAGAGGGCGGCGCACGGTGCCCTCGCTCGTGCCCGTTGATCCGGAGTTGGCTCCCTTGGTGCGGCTGCGGGACTCGGAGAGCGCCGTGTAGGAGCCGAGCGACTCGGAGAGCTTGCGCGCGGTCTCGACGTTCGAGCAGGAGAGCACCACCTTGTCCTTGAGGAGATCGAGGATCGTCTCGGCCTCCTCTCGGCTGTACCCGCTCACGCTCTGGAGTTGGAGGAGGGACTGGCAGAACCACAGGACATGGACGCCCTCCGAGCGCATCTCGCCGAGGTCCTGAATCAGGCGCTCATTCCTGCCGAGCGACGCCGCCTCATCGAGCACAAGGACGGTCTCCACGGGGCATCTGCCTGCGTTGCGGGCCGCGCATAGGCGCAGCGCCGATAGCGTCTGCGCGACGAACGTCTGCACGAGTCGCTTGTAGTTCCCGGTTGCGGAGCTTGACGAGACGAAGAACACCGTCGGCTCTTCGCCGATCCGGTCTAGAGCGCACTCGTCCCCGTGGAGCATGAGGGCGACGTTGCCGTCCGCGTACTCGGAGAGGTAGGTGGCGAGTGTGGATATCACGCCCGGGGCGCCTCCCGACTCGCCGTTGATTCCAGAGAGGAACGGGAGCGAGGGATGCCCTGGCGGGAGCCCGGAGACAAGGGAGGCGATGCGGTCGAGCGCCGACTCCTGCCCTGAGGGTGCAATCGCCGCCGCGACGGACATGACCGTCTTGCTCTCCTCAGGTACCCCCTCATCCGTGATGATGCGGAGGGCGATTCCTACGAACAGGTTGCGAGCGTTGTCGGTGAAGAAGGGCTGGCCCTTGAGCGCCGACGGCACGATGCATCGCGCCAGCTCGCGAAGCTCGCGGGTCGCGCCGCCGTGCCCCTCCTCGCGGTACGCCGCCTTCGCGCGCTCCAAGGGGTCGAACCTCGCCGACGCGGCCGGCGCGTCGAACATCACGTCCACGATGCGATGGGTACCCGCCTTGCGGAAGTAGGGCTCGAGGTATGCCCGGAGCTCGCCCTTGATGTCGTTGATTATCAGGCTCCTCCCCGCGAGGAAGTTGGCTAGGGCGGTGGGTAGGGCTATCCTGCGGGACTTGCCCTCTCCGCTCTCCGCCAGGATGCAGGCGTGTACGGAGTCGATCAGCCGGATCTCGCCGCCGAGGACGCCGACGGCGAGCGTGCCGCCCCTCGGCCCCTTTCCCTCGCGCCAGCCGCTCGTGAGCCGTCTCAGCTCTGAGGTGTTAGCGTCAATCTATTTTTCACCAGTTTCGCTAAACAGGCGTGCCGTTCGCGC
>OLNG01001414.1_pt1 | contig 12455 bp, 14 predicted proteins | sample 1643091 | NCBI WGS metagenome assembly OLNG01 (sample SAMEA3136661, study PRJEB25190) | human gut metagenome | biome: human gut; feature: human-associated habitat; material: faeces | place: Austria | collected 2013 | reverse complement strand
GGGAAAAAATAGATGTATTAAAATTAAAAAGTTATTTTAATTTGTTTGTTGATGAAGTTGAAAACTCTGAAGAAACAAAAAAAATTCATTTGATTTTAAAAGAGAATGATGAAAATAAAACATATGAAAGTGTACAATTATTTAAAAATGAACATGATTTAGATGAATTTCTTAGTAATAAAGATCACCTAACTGAGTTACAAAACGCTAAATGTTAAATTATTAAATTATAAAAATATCTTTATTTCGTGTATTTTCCTTCAATATAATCTTAATTATATTGAAGGGAGAAATAAATATGAAAAAAGAAGAATTGGAAAAATATTTAGAAACTTATTATGAAGACTGTTTATTGCGAAAAAGATTAAGTGATAAAACGCTAAGGGCATATAAAATTGATTTAAAACAATATATTGATTTTATAGATGGTTCAACAGAAGTTACAAAAATAATAAAGGATTATATTCATTTTTTAAATAAAAAATATACTAAATGTAAAACTATAAAAAGAAAGATAGCTAGTGTTAAAGCATTTTATTCTTACTTAGAATATACAGAAATAGTAGAATATTCGCCATTTCAAAAAATAAGGACAAAAATAAAAGAACCAAAAGTGTTGCCTAAAACAATACATAAAGAGTATATTAGTAAAATTATTCAGTATTTGCTAAATGAGGTAGATAATTCAAAAACAAATTTTCAAAAGAAAATAGCTTTTAGAAATATTACTATAATATGTTTATTATTTTCAACGGGAGTAAGAATATCCGAATTATGCAATATAAAATTAAAAGATATTAATTTACAAGAAAAATCATTAAAAATAGTTGGCAAGGGATCAAAAGAAAGAATTTTGTATGTAGGAAATACAGATGTTATTGAACTTTGTCAAACTTATATGCAACTTTATAGAGAAAATATAGATTGTGAATACTTTTTTTTGAATAAATTTGGTCAACCATTGTCCGAGCAGACCGTGAGAATATTATTAAATAAGTTAGAGAAAGAATTATCTTTACAAACACATGTAACACCACACATGTTTAGACATACCTTTGCAACAACATTATTAGAAAAAGGAGTAGATATTAGATATATACAAAGTATTTTAGGGCATAGCTCAATTTCAACAACACAAATTTACACACATGTTACATATTTCAAACAAAAAGAAATAATGACAGAAAAAAATCCTATAAATGATTATCATTTAAATATTTAAAATTAATAAAATGATATAGATAGTAAATTATCATTCTATTGTTTAAAAGATATGATATAATATAATTGATACAAATGTAAGGTGAAGATAATGGAAGATATTATGAAGAAGAAGTTTCCTGCTTATTTTAAAAATTTTATAATTCCTGAATGGGCAAGGGAACAAAGATTAGACGTTTTTAGAGCATGTCCAACAGGCAAGGTTGATAGATTATCATTTTTGAATTCATTTGAAGAAAATGGATTTAAACTATTAGATGAGGAAAGAAAAGATGATCCTTCTCAATACTCATTATCTGTATGTACAAAGTATAGAGATATTAAAAGATTTATGACAATGACAAGCAAGTATAAAAAGCCATTTGTTATAGCGAAGGGATTTACAAATCCAAGCTATGGAATATGTTTAGAAACTAAAGAATGGAAAAAAATATTGGTGAAAAATATAAAGGGTCACATGTAGATTGGTGGCTTTATGAGGATGCAGAGCCATTTAAAGATTTCGAGGTGTATAACAATGAATATTGAAACTATTTTACAAAATAATGATAATTATAGAAATATGAAACTTCAACAGATACTATTTGAAAGTACTTATCCTGTATTGTTTACATGTGAAATGAATAATGAAGCGTATATGTTTATTTGCTATGAAGTTAATGAAAAAAGTATGAATTGGATTGCAACTCAGGTGGATTATAAAACGTTAATAGATTTATTAACAAATAAGATCACAATAAGGGATTCTTTTCTTAAAGGTTGTGAAATTAAATTAATGGTTAGTTATGATGGAAAAGAAACTAAATATTGTGAAGTAAAAAAAGAAGATATTTCAGAGGATATTTTACCTACAGATGGCGAATATATGGATGCTGAAATAGGTGAATTTGATGAGGAAATCGAATATTATAAAAATAAATTGAATGCAATTCAAATAGTAAAATTTTCTTACAATTTAGAATATATTTATAAAGAATATGATAAGAAAATCAGACCAACTAAACGAAATTTTATTGATTTTTTAAAAATAGTTGAAATGTTAAGAAAAATAGATTCTCAAAATAAAAAGAAATTATATACAACAAATCAATATGATGTAAATTATAGATATGATTATACTAACGGAAATTACACTCTTAAAGCAAAAGGATAAAGGTGAGAAAATGAATAATTTTGAAATGATAAATTTTATTGTAAAGAATGCAATGTTCTCTATTAATGAGAATTTAAAAAATCAAAATGAGTATGAAGCGAAAATTCAAGCAAAATTTTTACGTCCCAAAAATAATGAATCTAAATTTAGAGGAAATGTAACAATCGATTTTGAATTTGGTGATAATAATACAGATATTGATCTTAAGTTGAAAGTTGTTGCTACTTTTAAACTCAAAAATGAAGAAGTTGAAATAAAAAATGATTTATTTGAGAAAGAATGTTTACCGATAGCATTAAAAGAATTAAGAAAGACTATTGCCAATGTTACAACAGCATATGGTTTACCGCCTTTAGATTTACCGATTGATGAAACTATTAATATTAATGATTAATGACACATCATTTTTAAGTATGTTTGATTTTGCTGGACAAATATTTAAAATAAATTCCTAAATAAGTATTAAAAGAAATAAATAATAGGTGTTGATAGAAAAACAGATCTTTATTGACGAGGTCTGTTTTTTCTATGGGGATTAAAATTATGTATTTTTAATGAATTAAAGTAAGATTGTAAGAATTTTAAAAAGAATAAATGATCAATTAATCTTATTATATTCAAAAAATATAAACAGGCTATGTATAAATCGATATACAAGAAAGTTTATCTTTTGAAAAAGTGAGCAATTATCAACAATAGTGAATTAAAAAGAAAGGCAGTTGATGATGCATTAGTTAATATAGGATTATTAATTATTAAACTAATAAATAAAATTACTAATATAATGTAGTTCTTTTTAACATTGTTATTTTTGTTTTTTAAATGTAGTTTACAATTATTGATGTAAACAGGTAATAATAATATAATTACAGAAAATAAAATAAGATGTAATAATGTGAAATTAAAATAGTCTTGAAATTTAAAAAATACTATGTAAATAATATTGAATAAAATGAAACAATTGAATGCAGTTTTACAATGGTAACCACCTGACGTAATCCTAATAGGGATAAATACTATAAGAAATAAAATACCAAAGAATATATTACCAAGAATAGAGCTGATTGCGATAATACTTACAATGTTAAGAAAATTAAATATAATAACATTCATGCCATAAGTAATTATTTTTAATTCTTTATGATCTATAATTTCTTGTTTTATTAAGTAATCTAAAAAATTTGTCATTTAATTGTCTCCGTTTCAACTAATATTTTAAAAAAAATGTATGAATTTATTTGTTTATAATTACATGATATCTTATCGGTATTTTTTAAGGAATCTAAAAAATACTTATAATCTTTATATTCTGCAGATGCAAGATTATTAATCAAGGTGAAAATAATAAAATTTCCTTTCTGAACAATATCAATATTTAGTGAATAATTTTTATTTGATACAGAAAAAATAAAATTAATAATATTAATTATGTTATCAACATTATTTTTATCGATTTCAAAATTACTATTCTTAAAGTTAACCGATATTTTAATATTATTTTTGCTATTACTCATTTTTTTTAAAATTTTATTTAATTCATAATCAAAATATGGATTACCAGTATTAATTATATTTTGAATTGATTTTGATTCATAAATTTTTTCATTTAAAAAAGAATTAATATCATTATATTTTTCATTTAGTAATAGAGCTTTGATATACATAAAAGAGTAAGTTGTGCTATGCTCAATTTTAGATATTTCATCATATAATTTTTTCATCATAGTATAGTTTTTTTTAATATATATTTCTTTTTGGTGAATTAATTCATTTTTATGTTTTAGTTCATTTTCCTTTTGTATACGGTAAAATAGAATTAACAAAAAGATAGAAAGAAGTAAAAGTAAAATAGTAATAATATAAATGGTATTATAAGTTACTTTATTTAGTATAATTGACTCTCCTAAAAAATATAAAATGAAAAATACTATAATCCAGATTGGTAATAGCATCCACCAATCCTTAAAGATAAGAATTTTTTTTATTTCCAAACTATAATTTAGAATGAAGTAATAGGCTATTATTAATAATATTTTAGAAAAAAAAGAAGCTGATAAAATATAATAATTATTAGATATAAATTTTGGAAATACAGGTTTTAATATAAAAAGTGATAATATATCTGTTAACAAAATTAAAGTTGGTCCCAATAATGCACCTATAAAATCATTCAACGAGATATTTTTCTTAAATAAAAAGATTAAAAATAATATTGTTAAAAACATAACAAATGGTAAAGAATATGACCAATTAGGAATATATTGTACAAATGTTGTTTCGGCAATGCATATAATAGACGAAAAAAATATAAATGATGTATTTAAATTTAAATATTTTTTGATGAAAAGTGCCATAATGAAATCTTCAATAATTGTTAGTATTATTTGAGTCATGATAACAGATAATCCTTATATTTTATTAAAACATCATGTTTAAAATGCCTACTAATAGAAAATATATTACCATTACGCAATATAATGTTATTGTCTTTATCTATTTCTTCAACAAAGTTAAAATTAATAGTAATTGATTTTTGAATTTGTATGAATGCATTTGAATTGATTTCTTCAAGTAGCTTTTTCATGGTACATCTATATGAAAAGACATTATCTAATGTTATGATATTTGTATTATGTCCTTCGGATTCTAAGTAAATTATGTTATTTATTTTAATACTTGTTTTCCTTCCATGAAAATTTATAGTAATTAGTGATTTATTATTTTTATAATAATTATTCAAAAGATTAAAAACAAGAGCTGTATCTTCTAAAAGGTTTGATTTTCTAATAAACTGAAATGGTTGTACTGATAAGGCATCAAAGACAAGTTCATTTTTAGAAGAAACAAATATAATTAATGGATTGTTATTTTTTTTGTTTTTTAAAAAAGATGCAATACCTATTCCAGTTAGATTATTAAGATCAATATCTAAAAAAATAATATCAAAGTGTGAATCACTTAAAATTGAAAAGAAATTATCAGAAATAATAGTAACTTTATATGAGGAAAATATTTTAGGCAAATAATCTTGAATTAAAGTATTAAACATATTTGAAAAATGAACATCGTCATCAACTATTGCTATGTTCATATTACCACCTCCTATTTTAGGAATTTTACCATGATAATAATCATTATTAAATACTTTATACTAAAAGATTTATCATTTCATTCAAATGATAAATCTTTTAGTATGTTTTATTTTAATAATTCTTCTGGGCATTCTGGTTCATACATTCCAATCATAGATAATGAATTTGCAGAATATGTAGCTGATTTTTTTACAAAAGAAATAAAAAAATTACAAAAATGAATGATTATTTTTTTCATTTATTTATAAACCTCCTTTTTTAAATAATATCATTTCTCTGTTATGTGAACAATTATTCTATAATAAGATTAAAAAAATAGACATATTATACATAAAATGTTGCTAAAAGCGTCTAATGTTGCCTAAAGCGTCAAAAATTAAATTAGTTTTATACTGGTGATAGAATTGAGTATAGGTAATAAATTAAAAAAATTGAGAATTGAAAGAGGTCTTACTCAACAAACAGTTGCTGATGCATTAGGAATTTCTCGTAGTGTATATTCTCAATATGAAAATGATGAAAGAGAGCCTTCTCTAAGAAGGATGATTTCAATAAGTAGGTTTTTTATGGTATCATTAGATTACTTATGTTCGAATGATGCGAGAATACAAGTCGATATAACAGATTTAGATGATATTCAAAAAGCAAGGATATACGCAATAATAAAAGAAAGTAAGTTACAAGAAATAGAAAAATAAACAAAAAGCTTCTTTATTTAAAGAAGCTTCAGTCTGTTGAAAAAGTAGATGAAAATATCAATTATTTTATTCCAAATTGATATTTTCATTTTTTTTTATTTGTTTAAAATTTCCATATATCATTCAGGATATTCATATACTTGGCCTTATCGAGGCTATATTAGCCCCAATCTTTGTTTGCTTAATCCCAATTTCTTGAGATTATGGCAGCTAAAAATGATCAGCGATTCATGCTGATTTCTCTCTAGCCCTTTTAATCGTGTAAATCGCATCCCATGGTTCTCCTTGGCATCCGCAAATACACGTTCTATTGTTTCTTTTCTCTTTGGATAGATGCTTTTCCATTCATCTGTATGTCTTATATGGTTCGCTTCTTCTCTATCTGCTTCCCATACATGTCTTGTAATCACTTTTTCATGTTTCTTGATTTTGTACATTTTGACAAGAACGGACATCCTTCACAGTCTTTTGAATCACTTTTATAGATTCTGTATCCTTCTCTGTTGGTTGTGACATAATGAAGATCTTTTTCATTTGGACAAATATAGATATCCAAATGTTCATCATATACATATTCATATTTTTTAAAGAAGTCCTTTTTTGTCATTGGTCTTTTATATGGCAGAAATGGCTTTTTACCACTTGATAGTATTTGATGACATATTGGTGAAGTATTGAATCCTGCATCCAGACATACGTTTTTGATATTTTTATATTTATCGATAAGATCATTGTATATTTCTGAAAATATTGCACTGTCATGCATGTTTCCTGGTGCTACCTTATTAAAAAGTACATAGCCATATCTGTCACATATCGTCATATGTGAATAGGCAAAACATTTTTGTTTTTCACCTTTATGAAACAGACCGCATTCTGGGTCTGTCGTACTTTCCTTGATATGTTTTGTTTTCTTTAATTCTACTTCTTCTCCAGTTTCTTCATCAAATGCATATTCTTTTTTATCTAGTGTTTCAAATGGCTTCTTTCCATTTTCTGTTCTTTCTTCATTGATTTCTTCAAGCAATTCTTTTTCGTATGCCTTAGTGACAATTTCTACTTCTTTATCAGTAGCTTTTCTTGAATTGGCATTGGCTTTTCGATGTGTACCATCTCCAAATACCGTAGTGGTATCAATAAATCCATTATCAATGCCATGCTTGATAATATGATTGAAGATTTGATCAAAAACTTTACTGTCCTTGTATCTTCTTTGATAGTTTTTAGACCATGTAGAATAGTTTGGAACTTCTTCATAAACACTGATACCTAAAAACCATCTATAAGCCATATTGACCTTGATTTCTTCACAGGTCTTTCTCATAGAATTGATACCAAATGTATAGTTGATAAAAATCATTTTAAAAAGTACCACAGGATCAATAGAACGTCTGCCAAAATCACTATAAAGTGATTTTACTAACGGATAGATGAATTTCCAGTCTATCGTAGTTTCAAGTGTTCTAACCAAATGATCTTGTGGTACTAAGTCATCTAAAGTACTCATAATAATTCCGTCGCATTTTATGTTTGCGCGATTAGTCATTGCCATATTTATCCCTCCAATTAAGCACCTTAATTATATCATTTTCAGGTGATAATTGACAGAAAACAAAAAGTCGTAAGGCCACAAATTTTGCTTAATTGGAGTGTAGTCACTTACGACAATAATTATACTATCACATACTCTTCATTTTTAAAAGAAAAGACTGTTAACATTTTTTATTTGTCAACAGTCTGAAGCTTCTTTATTTAAAGAAGCTTTTTTTACATCTTATTCCATAAAAAAGCAAGATATACCAAAATCATAGAAATATAATATTTATGATAATAAAATGAAAATGTATTTTAAATATATATTTAATTTATGGGTTATTAATAATATAAAAATTTAAGGAAGATATATCGTATGAGTAAAATAAATAAAGAAATTAATACTATATTAAATGATGTACATATCATACAAAATTCTAAATATGCAGCATTATATTTCAAATCAAAGAATATATTTTTGCCAATAGAATTAGATAAATTAGACATATTAAATAATGGGCAAGAAACAAAGGAAAAACAAAATTTATTGCATGAAATTAATAAAATGATCAATGATGAAGCAGATATAGAAAAATTAGAAAGCAATACAGTAGAAAAGATTAAAAAAATAGATACTTTAGAAATAATTATACAGACAGATTGCAATTTGAATTGTAAATACTGTTACGCTGAAGGAGGACATTATGGTTATGGAAAAAAACACTTAACTTCAGAAAATGCTATATATTATCTAGATTCTTTGCTTGAGTTAGGAGTCAATGAAATTCGTAGAGTACGTTTTTTTGGTGGAGAACCATCAATATTTCCTGATACTATTGCGACTATATGTGATTATTTCAAAAAAGAAAAAGAAATGGGAAATATAAAATATATACCTCAATATGGTATGGTTACGAATGGAACGTATTATAGTGATAAATTATCTAAATTAATAATAGACAATAATATTATGATTACTTTTAGTATTGATGGTCCAAAAGAAATCAATGATCAACAACGAGTTTTTAAAAGTGGAAAAGGAAGTTATGACATAGTTATAGATAATATTAATAAATTTAGAAAAGATGGTTTAAAAAAATATGCAGTAGAGATGACTTATACAAATGTACATATAGATTCAAATATGTCGATACAAGAAACAATTGGATATATTCAAAAAGAAATTGGCACAAATAATGTTTTAGGTGTTAATTGTAGAGGAAATACAAAATATGCTGTTGCGGAAGATATTGGAAATAAAATCGAAATAGAAAATATTCAGACAACATTACGGAATATGAGTAGTAAAAAGGGATATACATTAGTAAATATGTCGTTACAAAAGTATTTGAATAAATTATTATCAAAAAAAGTATATTCCAAAAAATGTTCAGCCGGCTTTGAAAGTCTTTCTATTTTTCCTGATGGTAAATTATATCCATGCCATGCATATGTTCAGGAAAATCAAAACTTTCAAATAGGATCTTTAGTAGAAAAAAAATATGATTTTGAAAGAATAGCCAATCTTTTATCAAACGATGTAATTAATGAAAAATGTACTGATTGTTGGTGTCAAAACATATGTGTTGGATGTCCACAGACAGATATGCATAAAAGTAATTGTAAGCACATAAAGGAAGTATATGAAGCAATTATTTTGTTATTAACAGAAATATCAGAAGATAATACCAAATGGGATACTTTTGTAAATAATTATAACAACATTATTCAAAATAGTTTTTAATATTTTATTTTGAAAGGAGGTGACATATATGAGAAAAATCGATACAAACAGATTATTAGAATCTCCTGAATGCTTTCAATGTGGTAGCATTTTCTGCGGATAGTCTGTTAAAATAGGCCATATATTAAATATATGGTCTATTTCTTTAATAAATAATATAATTATTAGTATCATATTAGTAAAAAGAGGAGGTAAAAAAGAAATATGAAGAAATATATAAAATCCAATACCTTTTATTTTTCTATTTGTATTATTTTATTCTCAACGGCAGGTATAATGTCTGTATTTTTAGCAAACATTATAAAAAAAATGATTGATACGTCTACAGAAAGAAATATTACACAGTTTTATCAAGTTATGATATTAACGATTTTTTTTATATTTATAAATTTTATACTTCATATACTAAGAGGATATTTTAGAGCAAAATTTTTAAAAAGAGTGATGCTTTCTTTAAAACATGATTTATTTAAAGGGATTTTTTCAAAAAGCATTAAGAATTACAATAAAAAAAATACATCAGTATATTTTAGTATATTTAATAATGATCTAAAGATAATAGAAAAAAACTATTTTGATAATTTACTAACAATAATTTCAGATTTCTCACAATTTTTTATTTGTTTAATAGCTGTCTTTTCTCTACAATTTGAATTGGCGCTAATAATAATTTTTATTAATATTATTGCAATATTTGTACCAGTATTATTTGGTAAAATATTATCTAAAAAGCAAATAGAGTCAATAAATAGATTTAATAATCTTAATATTAAGATTAAAGATTTTTTTAATTCTTTTGAAGTGATAAAATGTTTTCAAACTACAAATCGTATTATAAGTGAATTTGACCAAGTTGATGTTGAATACGAAGAAAGTATGCAAAATTATAGATATTATGAAGGAATTATATCTGGTTTTTCTACATTATCTTCATTGGGAGTTAGTGTTATGACAACCCTTATATCACTATATTTTGTCATTATTAATCAAATTAGTATTGGCGAAATGATGGCAATAACACAATTAGTTAATAATATTGCAAATCCTTTAGGAAGATTATCTAATGAATTACCATTATTAAAAAGTATAAAACCAGTAGAACAAAAAATAGAAAAGTATATCAAAATAGATGATGTTATTCAAAACAAAAAGTGTATAAAAAGTATTGAAAAAATTACGTTCAATCATCTTTATTTTTCATATGATGAAAATAAAGAGATTATTCATGATCTTAGTTATACATTTTTAAAAAATAAAAAATATGCAATTGTTGGTAATAGTGGCTCAGGAAAATCAACGATACTAAAATTGATTTTAAATTATTATGATAATTATCAAGGTGGTCTATATATTAATGATATTGACATTAATATGATTGATATGACAAGCATTTATTCAAATATTTCAGTTGTTCATCAAAATGCTCCTATATTAAATGATAGCTTAAAAAATAATATAACTTATTATAATAATTATCCAGATAGTCAAGTATATAGAGTCATGAAGGATGCAGGTTTAGAAAATTTTATTAAATCTTTACCAAATGGATTAGATACTGTCATAAATGAAAATGGTAATAATATTTCTGGTGGAGAGAAACAACGAATTAGCATTGCAAGAATGTTATTAAAAAATGTTGATTTATTAATTTATGATGAACCTACTTCTAATTTAGATAATATAACTGCAAAAGAAGTTGAAACTCATTTGTTAGATGAGAATAAGACATGTATTATGGTCACACATAGATTAGATAAAGAATTATTAAATAAATTTGATGAAATATTAGTATTAGAAAATGGCATTATAAAAGAATATGGAAATTTAAAAAATCTTCTAGAAAAAAAAGGTACATTTTATACTTTGTATAGAGGAGGAGAATAATGATATTTGGACGTAAAAAAAGTTTGGAGGGAAAAATAAATATAGAGGGAGTGTATCCATTCGACAAAGATATATTTACACAAGGATTGATAAAATGTAACGATGATATTATCGTTAGTTCGGGACATTATAATACATCATTTGTTGGTAAATTAGATTTGAATAATGGAAAAGTAAATAATAAAAAAAAATTAGAGAAAAACTTTTTTGCTGAAGGAATAGTCTCTAATAATGATTTTATTATACAATTAACTTGGAAAGAAAATATAGCATTTTTTAGAAATCCTGAAACGTTAGAAATAGAGAAATATGAGCATTATGCAGGTGAAGGATGGGGAATTTGTTATGATGAGAAATATTTGTATATATCAGACGGTTCTCACTGTTTAAAAAGAATTAATAATCAGAATTTTCAAATAGAAGAAATAATGGAAATATTATATGAAGGAAATAAGTTAAATAAATTAAATGATTTAGAATATTATGATGGATATATATATGCCAATGTATGGAAAAGTAGATATATTTATAAAATAAATTTAAGTACAAAAAGAGTTGAAAGAATTTTTAATTGTGCTGAATTAATAAATTATTGTAAAAAAATAAATAGAAATATTAACGAATTAAATGGTATAGCACATATAAAAGATAATCTTTTTTTAATATCAGGGAAAAATTGGCCAAGAATTTTTTTAGTTCGACTAACGTAATTTTTTAGTATAAATGATTATTTTAAATATAGAAATTTAAAAGAGATAAATTGAAATGAATTTTGTTATTTGGAAAATGTAAGCAAATGACAAGATTCATTTTTTTATAAATATATTCTATAAAATTATTTAAAAATATAGTGGCATTACATACTTATAACTTATTTAATTATGTTTTCTATGATAAAAAAATGTATTCTATGATGAATAAGTCACAGTTTTTATAGATATTTTTTAAAATGTATAGTACATGGATGATTTATAAATTATTCATAATAAAAGATACATAATCATGTATTTAAGAGAAAGAGGGAGGATAAATTATGCGTTTTAAGAAATGGACGACAAGAAATATCATTGTTGGACTCATCGTATTTTTATCAGTTGTTGGTGTAAGTGGCGCTGTTTATTATCAGACAA
>OLNG01001408.1_pt1 | contig 12493 bp, 7 predicted proteins | sample 1643091 | NCBI WGS metagenome assembly OLNG01 (sample SAMEA3136661, study PRJEB25190) | human gut metagenome | biome: human gut; feature: human-associated habitat; material: faeces | place: Austria | collected 2013 | reverse complement strand
CCGCGACTATCTTCACATTGTATTATATATGAAATTTCTGCTTTTCGTCTCTTTAGTCCATCAAATTAGTATTTAAATATTTCCTCAGGTACTTTCCCGTATAGGATCTCGGTTCGTCTGAGACTTCTTCTGGGGTGCCGCAGGTTACCATCGTTCCGCCGCCTTCGCCGCCTTCTGGTCCCATATCTATGATGTAATCCGCTGTTTTGATTACTTCTAAGTTATGCTCAATGACAACAACGGTATTGCCGCCTTCTGTTAAACGCTGTAAAATGTCTACTAATTTATGAACGTCTGCAAAGTGCAGTCCTGTTGTTGGCTCATCTAAGACGTAAATGGTCTTGCCGGTGCTCTGACGGCTTAATTCTGTCGCAAGCTTTACTCGCTGTGCTTCTCCACCGGAAAGGGTCGTGGATGGCTGTCCTAACTTAATGTAAGAGAGTCCTACATCCCGTAATGTTTCTATCTTTCTTCGAATCGATGGTACGCTCTCAAAGAATTCGCAGGCTTCATCGACGTTCATGTCTAATACTTCAAAGATATTCTTGCCCTTGTACTTTACTTCTAATGTTTCTCTGTTATACCGCTTTCCATGACAAACTTCACAAGGGACATATACATCCGGAAGAAACTGCATTTCAATCTTTAAAATACCGTCACCGGCACAGGCTTCACAGCGGCCTCCCTTTTTATTGAAGCTGAAGCGTCCTTTATCGTATCCTCTTGCTTTGGCATCTTTTGTCATGGCAAATAATTCCCGGATATGATCGAACACGCCTGTATAGGTTGCCGGATTAGAACGAGGGGTACGACCGATCGGAGACTGATCGATATTGATAATCTTATCTAACTGTTCTGTTCCTTCGATTTCTTTATGTTTACCTGGCTTAATCCGAGCCCGATTTAATACACAGGCAAGCTTCTTATAGAGAATCTCATTGACAAGGGAACTCTTTCCAGAGCCGGAGACTCCTGTGACACAGGTAAATACGCCCAATGGGAACTTCACATCAATATTCTTTAAATTATTTTCCTGTGCGCCTTTTACGGTGAGATAGCCTTGTGGCTGTCTGCGTACTTCCGGAACCGGAATCTTCTTTTTCCCGCTAAGGTAGGCACCGGTAATCGAGTTTGGATTATCCATCAGTTCCTGTGCCGTTCCGATTGCAACGACCTCTCCACCGTTCTCGCCTGCTAACGGTCCGATGTCCACTATGCAATCTGCTTCTCGCATCGTATCTTCATCATGTTCTACGACAATGAGGGAATTCCCCAGGTCACGCAGTCGCTTTAAGGCTGAAATAAGCTTATCATTATCTCTTTGATGTAATCCGATACTTGGTTCATCAAGAATATATGCTACACCGACAAGTCCGGAACCAATCTGGGTTGCAAGACGGATTCGCTGTGCTTCTCCACCAGAAAGGGTTCCTGTTGGCTGGGAAAGGCTTAAATAGTCAAGACCGACATCATTCAGGAAGCCGATTCGTCCACGTATTTCTCTTAATACCTGCTTTCCGATCAACTGTTGTCTTTCGGTAAGCTGAATCTCATTAAAATAAGAAATCAAACGCTTTACAGAAAGCTTTGTAAGCTCAGAGATGTTGTACTCTCCTACTGTTACTGCTAATGACTCTGGCTTTAAACGCTGCCCATGACAACTATCGCATGGTGTTACCGTCATAAAGTTTTCATACTCTGCTCTTTGGCGTTCTGAATGATTCTCTCTGTAGCGGCGCTGCACGTTACGGATCAGCCCTTCAAACGCAACATCATATATACCTTCTCCGCGCTTTCCTTTATAATACACCTTTACTTCATGACCATTGGTTCCATGAATGATCACATCCTGTGCTTCCTGACTCAGATCACAAAATGGTGTATTTAAATCAAAATGATATTCTTTTGCTAATGCATCAAGGATTGCTCTTGTGTAACTCTTGGCATCTGTACAGGACTGCCACCCCAACACTGTGATTGCTCCATCTGCGATGCTTAATTTTTTATCGGGAATCATAAGATCAATGTCAAATTCCATCTTAAAACCAAGTCCATGACAGACCGGACAGGCACCAAACGGATTATTAAAAGAAAAACTTCTTGGTTCAATCTCGTCAATACTGATTCCACAGTCCGGACAGGAAAAACTCTGACTGAAGTTCAGCTGTTCTTTCCCAACGACATCAACAAGAAGAATTCCTCCAGTAAGCTTCATTACTGTTTCGATCGAATCTGTCAGACGATTCTCAATTCCTTCCTTTATCATAAGGCGGTCTACGATAATTTCAATATTATGCTTCTTATTCTTCTCTAACTGAATCTCTTCCGACAGATCATAAAGATTCCCGTCAATGCGAACACGCACATAGCCGCTCTTCTTCGCATCCTTTAAAATCTTGACATGCTCGCCCTTTCTTCCTCTTACAATCGGTGCCAGCAGCTGAATCTTCGTTCTGTCCGGAAGCTTCATCAAAATATCTACAATCTGGTCTACCGTCTGCTTGGAAATGACCTTCCCACACTTTGGACAGTGCGGAATTCCAACTCTTGCATAAAGAAGTCTCAAATAATCATAAATTTCCGTTACGGTACCAACCGTAGATCGTGGATTCCGGTTTGTAGACTTCTGATCGATTGAAATCGCAGGAGATAACCCCTGAATATCGTCTACATCCGGTTTCTCCATCTGTCCTAAGAACTGTCTTGCATAAGAAGAAAGGGACTCCATATATCGCCGCTGTCCTTCCGCATAAATCGTATCAAATGCCAGGGATGACTTACCGGAACCCGAAAGTCCTGTCAGTACTACAAATTCATTCCTTGGTATATCTATATTAATATTCTTAAGGTTGTGCTCCCGCGCCCCTCGAATACGAATGTACTCCTTCTTTTCACTCATTCACTTTATCCTTTCCCAATTAGATATATCTCTTTATCAAATGCATCTCTCTTAATTCAAGAATGCCCCTACTTTCTTGCTCTCCACCTACAGAGGTGGAGTTATCTCACATCTGATATATCTCTTTCAAATGCACCTCTATTAAATGTCTCTCTCTTAAAACCAAAAATCTATTAATCCTCATAATCTCTAAGTGCGATCTTGTACTTCTTCAATTCATCTCGAAGCTCTGCTGCCTCTTCAAAGTTCAGCTCTGCTGCTGCCTTATTCATCTTCTTCGTGAGCTTTGCTATCATTTCCGTAAGCTCTTTGCGGTTCATAGATTCTCTGTCTTTCTTTAAAGCACTGTCTTTTGTATGCTTTCCACCAATACCATCCATGCTATCATCACTGTCATTCGTAATTGAGATAACATCACGTACCGCCTTCCGAATCGTTGTCGGAGTAATACCATGTTCCTCATTATAGGCCATCTGAATCTCACGACGGCGCTTTGTCTCTGTGATTGCCGCTCGCATAGAATCTGTGATCGTATCACCATACATAATAACGTGACCTTCTGCGTTTCTCGCAGCACGACCAACCGTCTGCACAAGAGAAGTTTCCGAACGCAAAAATCCCTCTTTATCCGCATCAAGAATCGCGATAAGTGTCACTTCTGGAATATCGAGACCCTCTCTTAAAAGATTGATTCCCACAAGAACATCAAATACATCCATCCGCAGATCTCGTACAATCTCAATTCGCTCTAACGTATCAATATCAGAATGTAGATACTTGACACGAATATCGAGTTCCTTCATATAGGCGGTCAGGTCTTCTGCCATCCGTTTCGTTAAAGTAGTCACCAGGACCTTATGCTTCTTCTCTACTTCCTTGTTAATCTCACTGATCAGATCATCAATCTGCCCCTCCACCGGACGAACATCGATTGGCGGATCAAGAAGACCTGTCGGACGGATAATCTGCTCCGCACGAAGCATCTCATGCTCCCCTTCGTAAACATTCGGTGTCGCAGAAACAAATAGCATCTGATCAATTCGTTCTTCAAATTCATCAAAATTAAGCGGACGGTTATCAAGAGCAGATGGCAAACGGAATCCAAAATCAACTAATGTCTGCTTTCTGGAACGGTCCCCGGCATACATCCCTCTTACCTGCGGAATCGTGATATGGGACTCATCCACGATCATAAGGAAGTCATCCCCAAAGAAATCGATCAGCGTATATGGCGCCTTCCCAGGCTCTAATCCGGTAAGATGTCTGGAATAATTCTCGATTCCAGAACAAAAACCAGTCTCCTTCAGCATCTCCATATCAAAGTTCGTCCGCTCGGAAATCCGCTGTGCCTCCAAAAGCTGGTCATTCTCCTTAAAATACTCTACTCTTTCATCGAGTTCTTCCTTAATCGTCTTCACCGCACGTTCAATCTGCTCTTGTGGCACAACATAATGAGAAGCCGGGAAAATCGCCGCAAAATTAAGACTTGCCTTAATCTCACCTGTCAGTACATCCACCTGCATGATCCGATCAATCTCATCACCAAAAAATTCAATATGAATCGCATCCTCAAAAGTAGAAACAGGAACAACCTCCAGTACATCTCCGCGTACACGAAAACTTCCTCTCTTAAAATCAAGTTCATTACGTACATACTGAATATCAATCAGCCGACGGACAACTTCATCCCTGTCAATCTCCATCCCCGGACGCAGTGAGATCATCATCTTCGCATAATCATTCTTACTACCGATTCCATAAATACAGGAAACAGAAGAAACAACAATAACATCCTTCCGCTCAATCAAAGCCGCTGTCGCACTATGACGCAGCTTATCAATCTCATCATTAATCGAAGAATCCTTCTCTATATACGTATCTGTAGAAGGAACATAGGCTTCCGGCTGATAATAATCATAATAGGAGACAAAATACTCCACTGCATTATGCGGAAAAAATGCCTTAAACTCACTGTAAAGCTGTGCTGCCAGTGTCTTATTATGCGCTAAGATCAACGTCGGCTTATTCAACTGTGCAATAACATTCGCCATAGTAAATGTCTTACCGGAACCGGTAACACCAAGCAAAGTCTCAAACTGATTCCCTTCTTTAAACCCTTCTACCAGTTGTTCGATTGCCTGCGGCTGATCACCGGTCGGCGCAAACTCAGACACTAATTCAAAATGATCCATGAAGCATCTTACCTCCCTCTTCATCGTAGTATGCTTCCGATTATATCAAATATACGAACAAATGTACATACCAAAATCCAAATATTTGTTCTGATTTAATGTCTTCTTCTCCATCTTCTCAACATATTTTTGCTCTGACTTTCGAAGTTTAGGAAATGCCGCCTGTATCTCTTCTATATATCATTCCTTACGCCCCCTTTGTAGTAAAACTACAAAAAGTATAATTGATACATGTCAACTTCCTTTGTTATTCTTGTAAACTTTTCTTTACAAAAAAGGATTGTACCCCAAAAAGTACAATCCCTTCTCTATTATACTCCTGCCAAAATATAGGAACATTATCTACCTGTACCACATACCACAGGATAACTCAAATTTTATTCACTTTTCTTTTTTCTTATTATAAGGAAAATAATAACTGCTGCTGCAACTACTCCAATAATAATCCATGTCTTGATTGGTGTTGTATCACCGGTCTTTCCACCAGTTGATGTCCTTGATGTTGTATTTGGCGTATGCTTTTCTTTTTCTTTCTCCGTAGATGTTGTCTCTTCCTCAGAAGAAGATTCACTCTCTTCTTCTTTGATCGTATTCGTAAGAGTAATACTTCCTTTTGTATTCTCCATAGAAAGTTCTACATTACCCTCTCCACTGATCTCATAAGCAAAATTATCGGAATCAAGCGCATTACCGTTTGCATCTGTTTCTTCAATAACAAATGTCTTTGTCTTACTTGTATCTGCATCTACCGGAAGCGCTACTGTTACTGTATCATTCTGTTTTAACTGTACCGTCTGGATTAAGGTCTGGCTTAAATTATCAGAAGTGCCTGTCTGTTCATAGACAGATGCATAAAATGTATCATTCGTTGTTGTCTGCTGACCATTCTTTACGACATTTTTCTTAATAGAAAGCTCTGCCTCAACTAAGAACTCATCCGGAATTTCGGCAAACATATTACAAATCTTCAGATTTGCCTTCGGATGCCCCTCAAGCTGTATCTTATTATCTGTAGAATTATTCTTTCCGTCTCCTATCACGCATTTATATGTTCTGTCATACTGTTCCGTATGACTATCTCCCATAATATATGGTTTTCCATTTTCATCCGTTTCAAATACATAGTATGTTCCATCTGGAAGATTATCATACTTTACTGTCGAACTGCTCGTTCCCTTAAACTTTAATTCTTTCACATAATCTTTACGACACGGAATCGTTCCGTCCGCATCACAGAACAAACCAACATAATAGCTTGCATCCGGTGCCTGCAGATAAAGAAGCTTCCCTGTGTCCGGATTCATATAAGCTAAATACTTCGTCACTTCCAAAGATCCCTGTTTATTGCTTACACCTTTCGTATAAGTTACCACATCATAAATCCAGTTTTCTCCATCTTCCATATATGGAATCGCAACTAAGAACGGAGAAAATGTTCCATAAGAAGCTCCATCCGCTTCTTCCACAAGATACATTCCCTGTGGCAGATTTGTAAAACTCACTTTACCATTCCTGTCTGTCTTCTTTGTTGTTGCTGTAATACCGGACTTTCCAATTGTTGCTGAAAGCTTTTTGGCTGCATTTAAATTCTTATCACTTGTCGTAATATCATTCACATCCACACCCGTAGACGATAAGGAACTATTAATATCAAAAGAAATATTTATTCTATCATGATTGATAGATGCAATCTGATACACACTAACCGATACCCCTTCTTTGTTCGTTACTGTGTCATCTAACTTTACATCATCTAAATTAATTGTGATACTTCCTTTTTTGTCTTTATCGTAACTATCTGCTGCTTTAATCTGAGCCGGAATCAACAGACCGGCTGTTACTGCAATCGCAGATAAAAATGTTATAAGATATCTACAGCACTTCTTCCTCAAGTTTGCTTTCATTCTTTTGCCTCCTTTAATGATGATTACTTTATGTTATATTCTTCTTCCGCCTGCGCTTCTTCACATTTCTTTGCCAAAAACAGCGAATCAGGAAGTAAATAATAAAAAATACTAATACATCCGTAGAAATCAAAAATACTTTCTGCTTCATCAGCCACTTCCATAAAGTATCCTTCTGGGAATTCGTATTCTCCTTTTCTTTATAAGGTACTCTCTTTGCATGAACTAATAAGCGGTGGGTGTTAATCCCATAAGGCGTGCAGGTTACTAACGTTATCCTGTCCCTGCCTCTCGCAATCGCAAGATGTCCTGTTTCTTCCGGCTTCACTGTTTCTACATGAAACACTTTGTATGCTAATGTTTCTCCGAGGATATGAATATAAAATTCATCATCTCTTTCCAACTGATCTAAATTAGAAAAAAGTTCTGCACTCGGCAATCCCCGATGCCCTGTTAAAACCGCATGCGTATTCTTTCCACCAATGGGCATGGAAGAACCTTCCAGATGTCCGATTCCTTTTTCCAATACTTCCTGTGATGTCCCATGATAAATCGGAAGATAAAGAGAAATCTTAGGAATCTCCAACGCTCCCATAACACCGCTTTCTTCCATATTCAATACGCGATTATATACACTGTCTGACTTCTTTGCCTCCTGCGAAAATGCATCCAAAAGCTGCGGATTCTCCTTGGCTAACATTATATTATACGCCTGTGCTTCTTCCAAATACTTCTTACGTCTTTCTTTATCCATCGTATGAACAGTATGATCGTAAGACTCAATGACTTTTCCCTCATGAATCTGATTATATAATGTCCCAAATACCGGATAATTCAATGTGACATATCCTGCTGCAAAAATCAGGATGATCAGCATTCCTAATATCTTACTTTTCATTTCGCCTAACCTGTTTTTTCCTTTGTTTCTTTTTCCTTTGCTTCTTTTTCGAGCTTGATTTTATGTGGAAGTAATACCATAATAAAATTATTAAAACAACTGCAAGTACGATTACAAGAGCATACGCTTTCCACATAGAATTACTTTTTTTCTTTGTTTTTTCCTTCTTTTTTGCTTCCTTATACGGAACTCTCTCTCCGCGTACAAGAAGTCTGTGACTGTTAATTCCGTATGGAGTACATGTTACTAATGTTACATAGTCTTTATTTCTATTAATTAACAGATCAGATATATTCTCCGGCAAAACAACCTTAATCTGATTCACTTCATAAGCCAGTATGCGATTTAATACATGGATGTAAAAGATGTCCCCTTCCTTTACTTCTGTGATATTATCAAACATTTTTGCAGACGGCAAACCGGTATGTGCCGAAATAATTGAATGGGTTCCCTTTCCTCCTACAGGAAGAGAACTATTTTCAAGATGTCCTGCTCCTTTTTCTAATGCCTTACTATCTGTTCCATGATAAATTGGCAGGTACACGTCAATGGACGGTATCTCTACCGCTCCCATGACACCATCACCTGCGATATTTAACAAATTATCGTAATCTTCATTCTGCCTCTCCACTGCATCTGTATCAAATGGATCTGTCAACACAACATTCCCAAGAAGCTTCCTATTATATTCTCTTGCCTTCTCCAGTGCCTTATTAATTTCTTTTTGCGACATCTGTGCTGCTTTCTTATCATAATTATCAACCACCTGCCCCTGATGCCGACTAATATACCAGTCACTAAACACCGGATACAGCGTAATACTTAATCCTGCCAAAAAGAACAGGCATAATGCTATATTTATAATCTTTTGTTTCATCCTGTTCCCACCTTGTTGTAAGCATGGGGAAGTCATATGAGACTTCCCCATAAGCTGCCTTTCGGCATTATCATTATCTAAAGACAACTTACTATATTTTACCTTAATTAATATGTCTTGCCTTCTTCTTTTTTCAAGACTTTTTAAGCTCTTCCGTTATTATGCTCTTTTTTTCTTAAAAGTAATAAGAAGAAATACTGCACCTGCCATAATTACAAGACCGCCAATCGTGAAGAGGTAGGTACCCATGCCACCGGTTGCTGGGAGGTTGAAACCTTTATTGTTCTGAACGGTAAAGGCAAAATAATAGTTTCCTGAATTTTCAGTAATTTCTACCTTATTTGCTGAGTTACCATCCACTTTACACTCTGAAAATGTTGTACCAGTAGTTTCATCTGGAGTTTCATTAATTTCAATTTTCACTGGATTTGCAAGAAGCGTATAACCTTTCTCTGTCTTAGTCTCTTTTAAATAGTAAGTTCCAGCTTCCAGACCTTTAATAATTATTTTACCATTATCTTTTGTTATAAATGTACCATCTTGCTCAGCACCATATTTAATAGCTGTTATCTTATTCTCTTCTTTAACACTATCTTTATATAATTCAAAAACTATATTCTTAAGTACTTCATTCTTACCATTTTTAGTTAATTCAAATCCATATGTATATACTCTTGGTACATCTGGAATCTTATAACTATTATTATCAGGGTCATTATTAAACACGATTGCAGCCTCATTTGTATTAGCATCAGAACCTATTTTCGCTGCTTCTGTAACTGTTGCATTATAACTAATAGCAACTTTTGTGTTTGGATGCGTTCTTATCCAATCTTCCTTAAAAGATACTTTAAATGTATAATCATTATCATTTGTTATAACAGTATAGTTTTGATTATCAATCTCTGCATCTCCGCTTTCAGACACTATATACGCTTTAATACTGTCTGAAACAAATTCTAAATTAGTTAATTTATCTCGAATCTCAAATCCAATCTTACTACCATCTGTTGCAGTAGAATATGCCGGTGATTTAGCTTCAATTCTATAAGAAACTGTATCTCCTACTTTGGCACTTACATTTCCAGCTGCATCTGGCGTTTTATTAGTAATTTTCTTGCTGCCTTGCGCACTGTTATTCTTTGGAGTTGCTGTAATATCATAAATCCACTTCTGACCTGAATTGTCTGTAGAACCAATTGTATTTCCATTTTCGTCCTGACCTGCTGTATAAGGAATAGAAACTAAAAATGGTTTACTTTCAAATAATTGTTTTCCTGTAACTTGTGGCACATAACTCTCAACCACTAAATAAATAGCTGGATCAAGATCTTCAAATTTTACATCTCCATTTTCATTTGTTTTCTTTTCTTCATACCTTATAACTTTATCATTATCCTTATATTCGTTTGTTGCCTTCTTAGCATTTTCTGGAATATTGGATAAAATTGTTTTAAAGTCAATCAAATTAATATTACCCTTTAAACCAGAATTTTCTACACTATGCTCTTCATCTACTACAATTGTTCCATCATTCATAGCTTTAAAAGATACTAATTTGTACAACGTAAACCCCGCATCTTTTAATGGTTCATTCGCATCCTGAGATGTTTTATGAATAGTAATGCTTCCTTTTTGAGATAAATCAAAATTATCCTTTATTACTGCATTTTCACTGGCTGTTGATGCCCTCGCCATCGCCGGAAGCAATGTTACCACCATCATCACTGCTGTTGTAATTGCTAATAATTTCTTCCATAACTTCTTCATATTCGTTCCCCGCTTTCTTTGTTATTTTCTGAAATATAAGCTATTTGTTTCCGAGCATCCTTTATATATATGGGGCAGATGAGCCCCATTATATTAAAATCAAAGATGATGTAAAGGTTTATATGGTTCTTTTTCTCTTACGAATACCATACCAGCCTCCGGCTATGATCATTATCACAACACCGAAGATTGTAGCGCGGAAGCCTCCGCCGGCTGCTGGCATATCGAAGAGTTTGTTGTTGGTTATCTCCATTTTCAAATCATAATAATATGTATTCTCATCTCCTACTACTGTATATCCAGAGTTTGTACTTTCCCCCTCTGTCGTTCCTACTACAGCAGTAATTGGATTCACTAATAAGTTATAATTTGCTGGCGCCTTTGTTTCTGTTATTACATATTCTCCTGGAAGTAAGTCAGAAATAGTGATAACACCTTTATTCTCTCCTCCTGATGGTGTCGTAACAGTTTGTTCATAATTACCTAGTCCTGTTATCTTAAATTCTGCACCACCAAGTTTTTCTTTATTGGCATTATTCTTTGTAATCTCGATACTTCCTCTTTGTAATGTGTTAACAACCGAAACGGTCTTTTCTTCTATTCCTTCCGTAATCTCCGTTTTTTCTGAATAAGTTACCTGATAAATATAATCTCCAAGCTTAATATATTCTTCGCTATCTACTAGATTGTAATTATTTTCCCCTTTTTTCACAACCTCTCTTACTCTATAATCCGAAAGATTATGATTACCTGGAACTTCAAATTCACAGGTCCATTGATTGGTCGAATCTGTCGCATTTACTTGTTTCGCTTGTTCTGGCTGAGCAGCATTTTGATAATATAATCCTAATATTGTGCTTTCTGGTTTTAAATCATCTTCTAAATCAGGAAAATCAGAATTCTCCTCTCCTGTTCCATCCGATTTTTTAGAATCTTTCCACTGTTTTTCTGCCTTTATCACTTTATAATTTTTACGATTTGTAACAAGTACAGAAGCATCCTTTCCTAATTCAATCGTTCCCGCTGCAGTATACTCCTTAGATGTATCCGCATCTTTACACCCACTTACTGTTATCGTTGGCACTTTGTATTCCTGATTATTCAGACCTATCTCTTTAATCTTAAACTTTGTGCCAGAAAGAATCTGCGTTATGCTGACGGTATATCCTACAGGAATCCCTGCAACCTTACCAGTAGAGTCTGTATCTCCTGCTACTTCCACCTTTCCAGACTCCAACGCTCTTAATTTTCCATTCTCATTCTTATAGTAAATTGTCTCCGTCTTATTCTCCCCTCTATCATTTACACAATATAAATAATATGGGCCTACATATGGAACCAATTTTCCTTCCGTACTTGTTAAGTAGATCTCAAAGCTAAACGTACCGTCTGGCATCTGCCCTTCCTGCATCGCTTTGGTTATACGCAGCTCTCTTTTATTGGCTGCAGAACAATTATTTGTGAATACAACTAATCTTCGATTCTCAGCTACTTCTTTAGAAGTACGGATATCTCTGACTTCTTTTCCTTTCTCAGATTCATTCTCCTTATACTCTCTATAAGTGACATCATTAATTTTTATGTCATCGTACTCTTCTGACTTTACACCGATTTCCTCGACATAATATTTTTGATTATCCTTTAATCCAGAAAATGTCGCTTTTTGCCCTGGTTTTAAATAAAATGCTCCATCATCATCGAAAGTTACAGCAGTACCATCCGCCATCTTTGCTGCTTTTAGTACCTCATAAGTATTTTCTTCAAATGTTTCATCCCCTTTAGATTTCTGTGCATATACTTTAAATTTAAACTGAACATTTGCATATTTCTCTTTATCAGTATTGGAAAGTTCTTTCTTTACTTCAATCGAACCATCTGGAACAACCGGAAGATTAAACGTAAGTGGTAGATAGTCCGTATCTGGATTTTACCTCTAACCAGTGCCATAATAGT
>OLNG01001398.1_pt1 | contig 12642 bp, 4 predicted proteins | sample 1643091 | NCBI WGS metagenome assembly OLNG01 (sample SAMEA3136661, study PRJEB25190) | human gut metagenome | biome: human gut; feature: human-associated habitat; material: faeces | place: Austria | collected 2013 | reverse complement strand
GACCCATATCGATCAGGCGGTCGGCAACCTTGATGACATCAAGGTTGTGTTCAATCACCAGCACCGTGTTGCCCGCATCGACCAAGCGCTGCAGCACATCGAGCAGCTGGCGGACGTCCTCAAAATGAAGGCCGGTCGTCGGCTCGTCCAAAATATAGAACGTCTTGCCCGTCTGGCGTCGATGAAGCTCCTTGGCGAGTTTCACACGCTGCGCCTCGCCGCCCGAAAGCGTCGTGGCAGGCTGCCCCAAACTCACATAGCCCAAGCCAACGTCATACAAAGTCTGAAGCTTGCGCTTAATCTGCGGGATATTCCCAAAGAAGGCCAGCGCCTCGGTGACGCTCATGTCGAGCACGTCCGAGATGGTCTTGCCACGGTAGGTGACCTCGAGTGTCTCGCGGTTGTAGCGTTTACCGCCGCAAACTTCGCAGGGAACGTAGATATCGGGAAGGAAGTGCATCTCGATCTTGATCTGTCCGTCGCCCTTGCACGCCTCACAGCGCCCGCCACTCACATTAAAGGAGAAACGACCCGGCGAGTAGCCGCGCGCCTTCGATTCCGGCGTACTCGCAAACAGCGCGCGAAGATCATCCCACAGGCCAATATAGGTAGCAGGGTTGGAACGCGGCGTGCGGCCAATCGGCGACTGATCGATATCGATAACCTTATCGATACACTCGATGCCCTCGATTTTCTTATACGGACCCACAGGGCGCGTCGAACGGTGAATAGCATTCGTAAGGGCAGGCGCAATGGTGTCGGTAACCAGGGAGCTCTTGCCCGATCCCGACACGCCGGTAACAACCGTAAGCGTACCAAACTCGATCTTGGCAGTAACGTTTTTGAGGTTGTTAGCTCGAGCGCCCGTAATTTTAAGGCAGCCGCGACCGGGCTTGCGCCGTTCATCAGGCACCCGGATCATTCGTTTACCGGTCAGATAAGCGCCCGTCATCGACTCAGGACACGCCATGATATCGGCAGGCGTTCCCGCCGCGACTACGTGTCCGCCGTTGACGCCGGCGCCGGGTCCCATGTCGATCACGTAGTCGGCGGCACGGATTGTGTCCTCGTCGTGTTCGACGACGATGACGGTATTGCCGATATCGCGCAGGCGCTCAAGGGTCTTGATCAGGCGCTCGTTATCGCGCTGATGAAGGCCGATCGATGGCTCGTCCAAAATGTACAGGACACCCATGAGGCCGGCGCCGATCTGCGTTGCCAGGCGAATACGCTGCGCCTCGCCACCAGAAAGCGTCGCCGAGGCACGATCGAGCGTCAGATAGTCGAGTCCAACATCGACCAGAAAACGCAAGCGCTCCAGGATTTCTTTGACGATACGCCCGCCGATAAACTGTTGGCGCTCGGTGAGCTCCAGGCCCTCAAAAAACTCGAGCGACTCACGGCACGACAGGCAACAAACCTCGTAAATGGACTTGCCGCCCACGGTGACGGCGAGCATCTCGGGGCGCAAACGAGCGCCGTGGCAGCTCGAGCACGGTTCCTCGCGAATGTACTTCTCCAAGCGCGCCTTGGTGTTCTCGTTCGTCGTCTCGGTATAGCGTTCGTACAGGATGTTGCGAACGCCCGAAAACTTGGTATCCCACTGGCTACGACGTCCGTCGAGCTTTTGGTAGTCAACCGAGATCTTCGTATCGCCCAGGCCATCCAAGAATGCACGACGCACGCGAGGGGGCAAGTCCTCCCACGGCGTATCGGCGCTTACCTTAAAGTGTTTACAGACCGCAGCAAAAATCTGCGGGTAGTAGTTCGAATTGCCAAACAGGCTACCAAAGACTCCGTCGGCAATGGACTTCGAGGGGTCCTCGATCAGCGCCTCGGCATCAACGGTTTTCTTAAAGCCCAGGCCGTCGCACTCAGGACATGCGCCATAGGGAGCGTTAAACGAGAAATCACGCGGCTGAAGATCGTCAATGGAGTGTCCATGCTCCGGGCACGCCAAGGCCAACGAATACTCCAGCAGCTCGCCCTCGGTCCCCTCGGGAGCATCACGATCGGGCAGCATGTACACATTTACATTGCCGTGAGCCAGCGCGGTCGCCTGCTCAACGGACTCGGCGATACGACCCAGAGAGTTCTCACGGATCACGATGCGATCGACCACGACCTCGATATCGTGCTTGAACTTCTTGTCCAGATCGATTGGATCGTCGAGCGAGCGCACTTCACCGTCGACACGCACGCGGCTAAAGCCCTCGGCGCGAAGGTCCTCAAACAGTTTGGTGTACTCTCCTTTTCGCCCGCGCACCACCGGTGCCAGCACAAACGCGCGGCGACCCTCCCCCGCCGCCAAGACCTTGTCGGCAACCTGGTCGGTCGTCTGGCGCTCAATGACGCGGCCGCATTCGGGACAGTGCGGGGTGCCCACACGGGCGAACAGCAGGCGCAGATAGTCATAAATCTCGGTTACGGTGCCAACCGTCGAGCGAGGGTTTTTAGACGTCGTCTTTTGGTCGATCGACACCGCCGGCGAAAGGCCGTCGATTGAATCCAAGTCGGGTTTGTCCATCTGGCCCAAGAACTGGCGCGCATAGCTCGAAAGGCTCTCGACGTATCGACGCTGGCCCTCGGCATAGATAGTGTCAAATGCCAGCGAGCTCTTGCCCGAGCCAGAAAGACCGGTAATGACCACGAGTTGGTCACGCGGAATGGAAACATCGATATCACGGAGGTTGTGCTCACGAGCGCCGCGAATAACGATAGAAGAATCAGACATGGAAGCTCCTTGCCTCCTATTGCATCGAATCATACTGCCGATGAGTTTAGCGCACTCGACGCGCACAGATGTTCGTGATACAAGATTCGCAGACCTTTAGCTTTGCGTATCGGGCGCTTTGTTTCTCGAAATGCCGTGGAAAGGTTACAGTAATCTAATACTGAACTTAATTTGCTGTAACAGAGGAACGTCCATGACCGAAGATATCCCCCTTGAAATCACTTCGAGCGACATGGCCAATCTGCCCATATTCATCGCCGCCCTTATCGTGGCCACCGTCGTCGTGCGCGTGTATTTTTCAATCAAACACAATGAAAAGCCGCCCATTGCCCGCGTCTTTTGGTGCGCGACGCTCCTCATCCCGCTCGGCATGGTAGCTGCATGGATTACGAATCAATTGCTCGTAAATGAGGACAGTTCCCTATTGGTCCTTTCTTATTCGGCGCTCGGTGCTGCCGCCGTCATACTTCTTGTCGAGCCTTTGGTTTCGGGACTTATCGACCAAACCGATCTTGCGACGGGAACGGTTGCCTGTATTTGCCGTGACATCCTTGTCATCGCCGCTGTTTCAGCGCTCTCGTTCGTTTCACTCGAAATTGCCTGCAACGAAACGTTCTATCGCATTCCCGCCAACTCATTCGGGTTTTCCGTCGGGCTGCTCGCGACGGCTCTGCTCTCCCTTTATTTGCTGGGACAGCGTCATGGTCCTCGTGCCCGTCGTCTGTTGCATCCTTGGCATTGCCGAGCACTTCGTCATAACGTTTAAAGGCGAGGCCATCCTGCCAAGCGATATCTTGGCCCTTGGCACCGCAATGGAAGTGAGCGAGGGATACGAGTTTACCTTTACCGCCGGAATCGTAACCTCTCTAGCCCTGCTAGAGATTTCCCTGGGGCTTCTTTCGCTTATCCGACCGAAAAAGCTCCGTACGCCCACCCATGTCTTCCCCGCAATCGCCGCTAACCTCTGCGCTTTTCTGCTAGTGACCGTTGTGGGGCTCTCGGGCTTTTCCAGCATCGACTTGGAGCAGGCGCTGAATTTTGGATTTGACCGTTGGCAGCCCATCACCACGTATGCGTCTCAGGGTTTTATCACTTCGTTCACCGAAATGGTCAACGAGTTGCCCATTGAGAAGCCCGAAGACTATACGCCCGATGAGGCGCAGAGCATCGAGCAGGAGCTCGCCGCCACCTACGACAGCACGTATGGCTCGAGCGAGCAGCGCGCGGCGGCCGTTGCCCAGTTCAATGAAATCAAGCCGACGATTGTTGCCGTCATGAACGAGAGTTTTAGCGACCTTTCGTGCTTTGAGCAGCTCCAGGCGGCCGGGTACACCGGCCCCGCATTCTACAACTCGCTTCCCGACACACTTGTTCGCGGCACCATGCTCGCTTCGGTCGCCGGTGGCGGAACGGCGAACTCCGAATTCGAATTTTTGACCGGAGCGACAACGGCCTTTGTCGGATTAGGCAAAATCCCCTATCAGCTATATCAGATGAATGGCGTCAACAGCCTGGCAAAGGACCTTAAGGAGCTTGGGTATACCGCTACCGCTATGCACCCGCAAAACCCCGTCAACTACCATCGAGATAAAATCTATCAGCAGCTGGGCTTTGGAGACTTTCTTTCAATCGGCGATTTCGAAGGTGCGCCCTGTTACCATGCCGGCGTATGCGACTACGCCACCTACGACAAGATACTCGACCTGCTTAGAACCGACGAAGCCCCGCAGTTCATCTTTGACGTGACCATGCAGAACCACTCGGGCTACGATACGGGCCTGCTGCCGGCAGATAAGCAGATGCACCTGAACATCGACACGACCGATCCGGACGCCAAGACCATCGAGGACGGCACACTCTCCGATGTCGACGAGTACGTCTCGTGCATCGAGCAGTCCGACCAGGCGCTGCGATACTTCCTCAACGCCCTGAGCAAGCTCGACCGTAAGGTGGTCGTGGTGTTCTGGGGCGACCACCAGCCGTTCTTCCCGTCCAAGTTCAACGACAAGTGGTTTACCGGCGAAGACGACGCCACGCACCAGGAACGTCTGTGGCAGACCGACTACATCATCTGGGCCAACTACGACGTTGCCGGCTGCGACCAGGCGAGCGAGGTCGACGACCTGTCCACCAACTACCTGTCCACCCAGCTGATGCAGCTGATCGGCGCACCACTGACCGACTACCAGAAAGCGCACATGACGCTGCGCAAGTCGCTGCCCGCCATCAACTCGGTAGGCTACGAGGACGCTAGCCTGCGCTGGGCGCTCTCCTCCAACGTCACCGGCGAAGACGCCGTCGCCGCGGCGGCCACCAAGGCGCGCGAGGATTACGCCAAGATGCAATACTACGAGATGTTCCGCGACGGCAAGAACGTGTACACCGAGCACTTCCAGACCGAGGCCAACGAGACCGACCCCAACCTGGCACCGGGTACGACCAAGATTAAGTAGCTGCTAGCTGCTGAGCCACAACTGAAACGTCTGTCCAGGCGGAGGCATATAAGGTTCCCTGCTCGGACAGTCCTGCGCAAGACGAAGGCCACGTTATGTGGCCTTCTTTGTTTGCGGAAAGTGTGTCCCGGAATTCTTGTCTGGAATGGGATGCAGTTTCCGCTTGGGACCCGATTGGGAAAGTGTGTCCCACTATTCAGCTGGATTCCGGGATGTATTTTCCGGTTGAGGCTCGTTGGGAAAGTGCGTCCCGGTCTGGGCGCTCAAACTGGGATGGATTTTCCGGATGAGGGCTTGACGGAAAATGTGTCCCGTTCCGGGCGCTAATTGTGGGATGCAGTTTCCGCTTGCGGAGTCTCCACTCAACAGAAAACCCGGGTGGCCTGTTTTTTGGCTACCCGGGTTTTTGGGTTGTCGATATGTTCGACTGGCTACTAGTGGGTCTTGCGGCGCTTGATCAGCATGATGAGGGCTATCACTACGAGCGTTGCTCCCGCTGCTGCTGCGGTGGCGACTAGGGCGAATGTTTGGTCGCCGGTGTTTGCGAGGTTCTTCGCTGTGGTCGTAGTCTTGACCTTGGTGTCGGTCTTAGCTCCGTTGTCGGACTTGGGCTTGTCCGGGTTCGTCGGGGTCTCAGGAGTCTCGGGGTCCTTTGAGCCTTCGGAATCGGTTGGGCCGGCGGTGTTTACCAGCGTATGGTCCAGGAACTTTTTGGCGCCCGCACTTGCCTGTGAGAACAGGCGGCGCGTGCGGGTCGGGGTGGCGTTCACCGTTGTGGGCGCCGTCTCCTCGGCCTCGATATTCACGAGCGTCGTGCCGGTGTCGAGGCCCACGTCGTTGTATCCCACGTGGCAGTAATACTGCGCACCGTCATCGTCTGCGGTCAGGTCAATCTCGAGCTTTGAGGCCGTTCCAGCCGCGAGGTTGCCATCGGCACCCACGAGCTTAAACTCTGTCTCGCCGCGGCCCTTGCGGTACCACATATAGGTCGGTGCCAGCCCTGTTTCGCTATCGTCGGCACCGAGTTGCTTCACATGGCCAATCGCCGAGAGCGTCAGGTGGCTTCCCGCCGTGCGCTCAACCGAAGAGTCGTATCCAAGATCCAACCCCTCCGCAGCATCCGCCGCAGGTCCGCTCACGGTCATCGTCATGCCATCGGGCATGGTCTTGACCGTGATGATTGCCGAGCGAATACCTGTTTCGGTCGTGGATCCATTCTTAACGGCGGCGATGGCGAATCGATACTCCGTATTGGGCTGCAGCCCATCCCACTTGAGCGAGGTCTGCGTGTTGTCGGCAATCTTCCAGCTATTGACGACCGCATCCGCCGCATTGCTCTGCAGCATGCCCACGCCGTAGCTAAAGCCACTCTTGTTTGCGAGTACATCGTCCCAGCTAAACGTAACGCTGGTCGAATCGACGGCGTTTGCCGTAAAGCCCGTCACGGCCGGCGCGTCGAGCATCTCGACGTCCTTAACGTCATAGCCCACGATCCAGAACTGGTCGGTGTCCTTGGTGCCGAGCTTGTCGCCCGAGTCTGCCTCGAACTTGTCGACATCCACCGCGTTGACGCCCAGACGCCACACAAAACCGTACTTGCCCTGCGCGGCCTCGGGCAGGTTGTCGACGGTGCCGCCGTATTCGGTCGATTCACTCGAGGAGTTACCCGTAGTAAAGCCGGCGTTGGCACCAAAGCACAGGCCGCCAAACAACTCGTGCTTTGCGAGCTTCGCGCCCATGACAACGCTGCCGTTCAGCGTCAAGCCGAGCTCGAGCTCCTGCTCCTTGCCCTCCTCGACTTCGATGGTCTGCTCAATGCTCGCCCCCGACTGCGCGGCGGCGCCGTTAAACCCATCGTGCGTGTAGGCGCGCGTTACGCCAGGCTTGCCCAGGCCAAAGGAATCCCCAACGGGAGTCTCGCCGTTGAGCGTCGTTTGATAGGTTCCGGGTTCTCCCGACCGGTTGGTCAAAAAGTAGCTGAGCGGCGTCATATTGTGCTGTTTGGCAATGCGGTCATAGGCCTCGACATTAACGACCGAGGTCTGCGCGCCGAGCGACACGGGCGCCGCCATCACGCCCTTGCCACCAGTTTCCTCATTTTCGATCTCATACTCGTAATAGACCATCGGAATCGTGTAGAGCACGGCCTTGTCACCCTCGCCGGCATGCGACTCATAGCTTACGCTTGCGCTGACCGTGCGCTCGTTCCGGTAGTCATAGCATCCCTCGGCGGCAAAATCGACTGAAGCATTCATCGCGACCAGGGGCGGACCGGTCTGCACCTCGACGGCAACGCCCAACTCGGCGCCAATGGTATAGCCCTGGGATGTCCCCGTGCCCTTTTCCTCTCCGTATGACGTGCCGCCCAACACCAGATAGCCGTATGCCTGCTCCAGATCCTCAACATAGGGCGCATCCTGCAGCACGGCAAGCACGCGCGGGTTGGTATAGACCTTGTAGCGGTCCTTGTACGTGATCTTGACGCTGTCGTTGTCGACATCGGGCAGCGCGAGCGAGATAAATGTGCCGTAGGTAGTGCCGCGACGGTTGCTCTCGCTAATCACCTGCTCCTCGCCGCGGCGCACCTTTCCGTTCTCGTCGAGCGAAAAATGCGAGGCGGTCATCCAATAGTAGTCATCGTTCTTGCGCAGGTCCTCGTCGCGGTGCTTGCCCACCACAGCGATAAAGCTCTCGTTATAGCGGTCCGAACCCGAGACGCTGCCCGCCTTGACGTCGCTGATCCACACCTGCTCTATACCCTTGTGGTCATGCTTGTTGCTGCTGTTGTATTGCTGACCGCTCATGCTCATGGTTCCGACCATGGACCCCAAGCCCTGAGCCCCGCTCTGTGCCGTGTTGCAGGCAAAGTCGCGGAACACATCGCCGCCCACGAGCACCTCGTCGACCGCCAGCTGCTCGGACAGGCCGTCAAGGTTGGCAGTGGCAAGGGCAATAGGCGCCAAGGTGCACGGATAGCGCTTATCCTGAGCGCTATCCTTCCATGCGCTGTTGGGCACATGCATCAGCCCATAGGAGGCGAGGAGCCCGTCTCTGTATTCCTTGCAATCGGAAAGCTTGAACTCGCCAGACTCCGAGTCAAAATACGCGTAGCGGTACAGCGCGCCGTACAGCCCCTTGCTGCCGTCAGAAGCGCCGTAATCAAAAGCGCTGCGTTGCCAGTCATAGCCCGCAAGAATAAGGCCCGTGACGGTTTCACCCGTCTTCTTTCCTTCTTCATCGTAGGCGGCAAACGTGCCGAACGTCGCATTCGCAGCGACCATGGTCTTGCCGTTCGCGGAGAGGGAGATTGCGCCCGCGTCGCCCAGAGCATCGACATGGACGAGCGCACCCTTGGATGCATCCCACGAAAACAGCTCGCAATGCGTCGACTTATCAATATTCTTCTTGCCGTAGGGTGCCGAGACCACGATGGCGAGGTCATCGCAAAAATCGCGATCGAGGTCGCCGGCCGCTAGCGAAACGACAGGAGCTGACTGAAGCTGCGTCCAGGAGTCGTTCCCGCCCTTGTTGTGCGTGGTGTAGTCCGCGGCGTTACCGGCATCGATCTTGACGACGCTTTGCTTCCAGTTGCCGCCCTCCAAGTCATACATGTCGACTACAGCCTTGCGCACGCCGTTCTCGTCGACATAGCAGCCCGCGTAGACAAAAAGCTCGTCGACGCCGTCGCCATCGACATCGCCCGCCTCGACATCAAAGACGGCGTCGTGCTCTTGCAGGTAACCGGCATCCAGGTACTTAAAACGGCCTTCGTACATCATATTAGTGTTGACCGTCACCGGCAGGTGTGTGTCGAGAGTGCGCGTACGCCCGTTGCTAAACGAGTAGAGGACCAGCTCAACCTTTCCGGCGTATGACTTGCCGTCAATCGTCGTGGAGGAACTGTCGCCGTAGGCACGGAGCTCGGCAACGCGGCTCTTTTTGCCCGTGCTGGCGTCGCTGCAGAATTCAACACTCGTGGCGTGAATGCCCGAGAAACCGTTGTTGTCGTTGGCGAGTACTGTTGAGGACTCATTGTTGCTTAGGTACGACCAGGTGCCGCCACCGTAGTCGCTATGCTTGTAGAGATCGCTGTTCGTATCGAAGTTGTTGACGTTTTGCCAGAACTTTGCGGCGCCCCACACACTTCCATAGCCATCGGTGAGTTTGCTGCTGCCGCCAATGTCACCGCGCTCGACGTTCTCGAGCTTGTCGCGCAGAGTGTAGCGATTGCCATGGCTACCGTTAGCTGCCATATAGACCTCGCTGCGCGTGGCAAACGTCGTGGGGGTATCAGTGGAATAGGGGCCAACGGTATCGGCCGGAATGTCCTCGCTCGTGCCCAGACCCAGGGCTTGATAATCCTGCTCGGTCATATCGGTGATTGCGGGCGCGTCTGCCGCCTGGGCAACCTGGGGCGTGGCCGTGAAGCAGGCGACGCTCGTGGCGATCAACGCAGCAAGCGCCGCCGTCCCAACAAGCGGGATTTTCGACAGCCTACGGATACGGGGGTGTGGAACGTACATGAGGGACCTCGCTTTATTCGAGTGGAGTGGACTCATTTTTGCAAATGAAACATCCGATGCCCGATATCACGTGTCTCATTTTCGCCAACGGCGTGTCTCATTTTTGAGAATCCGAGATGCCGCGGAAATCTTATCCCAGCTCAAAGGCCATTTCTGGGATGTATTTTCCGTCGAGTGCCTCATCGGGAAACTGCATCCCATTTCAAGCGCCGATTCTGGGACGCATTTTCCCCTTAGACCCTCAACCGGAAACCGCATCCCACTTTGAGCGCAAATTCCGGGATGCATTTTCCGCTTGAGCCTCATTGGGAAACGGCGTCCCACTTTGAGGGCTGATTGTGGGATGCATTTTCCGGTTTTGCTCTCATTGGGAAAATGCATCCTGTTTCTTGACCGAATAATGGGACGCAATTTCCCGTTGGAGCGCCTTTGGGAAAGTGTGTCCCACTTCGACCGCCCAGAGTGGGATGCACTTTCCGCAAAGCACCTCAACGGGAAACTACGTCCCATTCCAAAGGCAAATTCCGGGACGCATTTTTCGAAAGCCTGCCCATCCGGAAAGCCCGTCCCACTTTGGACGCATCCGGGCACGGAACCATCGACCTATCAGGCCTCCCATCAATAAAGAGGCGTCCTCCCGGACGGCGGGGCACGAAGTTCATCGCGAGTTCCGCACGCAAAGAAGGCCACTTAATGTGGCCTTCGTCTTGCGCAGGACTGTAGAGCAGGGAACTTCGTGCCCCGACGCCCGGGAGGACGTTTCATTTAGAAAGATGGACCGACCGCCGTCAGCGATGGGAGCTACTCCCCCAGCACGGCCTTTTTGGCGGCTGCAGCCATGTTATCCAGATCTTCCTTGGTGGGATGGTCCTTTGCGGCAACCCAGTTGTCGAGCAGCATCTTATAGCGCGCGTTGTCGGGATCTTGCTCGAGCATGGCCTCGTAGCGCTGCTTGACCGCGGGGCCCATCTTGCCCTGACACATCGCCCAGCCCGCAAGCTCGGCATCGTTGGCCAAATTGGAGGTCACGCGGTCGATAATCTGCTGGTAATAGCTCTGGTCGGCGCCAAAACCGCAGGTGCCAAACAAGAAGACGCGCTTGCCGTGCAAGGCGGAGAGCAACGCCGCGACCGAAGGCGTGCACGCACCCTTGTCGCACCAAAAACCGACGAGCACCGTGTCGGCCGCGCAGGCGCCCTGCGCCTCGAGCGCAACCTGATCTGCGTCCGCATCGTCGCTCAACGCCGCAGCGTGGACAAACTCAACGCCCGCAGCCTGCAGAGCGCGCTTGATCGCACCCGAAACCATCCTGGTATTACCGCTCTTGCTGTTAACCACCAAAGAGCACGTCATAGTCACGTTGCCTCGTTTCCCCCAAAACTAAAGCCACTATTGCAATTTAATAGATGAATATCTTAGTACTAACGTAACAGATGTAAACCACCGTCTGTCGATTGGCGACGCAGACGACATCTTTGGACAGATTTCGAACAGTATGTACTTCGGATTGAAACCGCCGCAGAACGTTTCACGAATGGCCGAAAAACTGTTTCACAAAACGCCGTCAAATTGTGTCACGGAGTATCGTCAAAATGTTTCACGCGCTGGTAGAACGCTATATAACAAGATCGCTCTATGGGACAAACAAACCTGATTAATTTGCCCCACGGGCTTGCTCACTGGGCGAATTGGCTGCGGTAGAGTTCGGCGTAGAAGCCGCCTGTCGCTAGCAGCTCGTCGTGCGTGCCGCGCTCGATAATCTCGCCGTCGCGCATCACCAGAATGCAGTCGGCGTTGCGGATGGTGCTCAGGCGATGCGCCACCACAAAGCTCGTACGGCCGGCCATAAGCTCGTCGAATGCCGCCTGCACCTGCAGCTCGGTGCGGGTATCGATGCTCGACGTCGCCTCGTCCAGCAGCAGAATCGCCGGGTCGGTGAGCATGACGCGCGCGATGCACAGCAGCTGTTTTTGACCCTGGCTAAACATGCCGCCGTCCTCGCCGATGACCGTATCGTAGCCGCTTGGCAGCTGCACGATAAACTTGTGCGCGTGCGCGCGCTTGGCGGCTTCGATAACCTGTTCACGCGTGGCATCCGGGCAACCGTAAGCGATATTTTCCGCCACCGTGCCCTCGAACAGCCACGTATCCTGCAGCACCATGCCAAAGGCGCGGCGCAGGCTTGCGCGCGTGTAGCCACGCGAAGACCGGCCATCGACCATGATGCGTCCGGCATCGATATCGTAAAACCGCAGCAGCAAATTGATGAGCGTTGTCTTTCCGCAGCCCGTGGGGCCGACCAGGGCAAAACGCATGCCGGGCTTGGCCTCGATGCAGATATCCTGCAGCAGCTTGCGGTCGGGCACATAGCTAAAGTCCACGTGTTCAAAAGTCACCTCGCCACGCGGGGCGGCAAGCTCCACGGCGTCTGGCGCATCGGGCTCCTGCTCGCGGGCGTCGAGCAGTGCAAACATGCGGCGCGCCGAGGCATACGCCGTCTGGATTTGCGTAATGACGTTGGTAACCTCGTTGAACGGCTTGGTGTACTGGCTAGCATAGGACAGGAAAATCTGCACGCCGCCCACCGTAAGCGCCGCGGGCACGCCCGTGATCACGCCCACGCAGCCGATCACAGCGACCACGGCATAGATGATGTTATTGATAAAGCGCGTGCCGGGGTTGGAGAGCGAACCCATAAACTGCGCGCGCTCGCCTGCCGTATAGAGCTCGGCGTTGAGGGCGTCGAAGCGCGCTTGGGCGTTCGGGCCGTAGGCAAACGCATCCACCAGTTTTTGCTCGCCCACATACTCCTCGATATGGCCACCGAGCTGACCTTGAATGCGCTGCTGTGCCGTAAAGCTCTTGTTGGAAAGCTTAGCGATGGCGCCGGCTGCAAAAATGGAAAGCGGCGTGACGAGCACCACCACGAGCG
>OLNG01001351.1_pt1 | contig 13064 bp, 7 predicted proteins | sample 1643091 | NCBI WGS metagenome assembly OLNG01 (sample SAMEA3136661, study PRJEB25190) | human gut metagenome | biome: human gut; feature: human-associated habitat; material: faeces | place: Austria | collected 2013 | reverse complement strand
GCGGAACTGTTTTTGAAATAATCCGAAAAGAATTTGCGGGAATTTTTCAAGCGGCTTTAGCCGCCATAGCAGGGTTTGGGGAAGGCACTCCCCAACAAGATTCCCGCAAGGACAAAATGAGCGATAAGCGAAATTTGGTACTGCGGTAGAATCTTGCTCTAAGAAAGTGACGGATTCCGCTGTGTAGGCTTCTGCTGATACCCTCGACGGAGAGGGCGGGGCTTCTGCCAACTTTGCGGCAATATTTTTCCCGTCATTATTACTACGCACTGGAAGAAAAATATGGCAAAGTCCCCCGGAAAATCTTTTCGTGTTTTCGTAACAGTATTTGACAAAAACGGGCGCAAAAAAACAGGAAACCTTTTTCTGATTTCCTGTTTACTGACTGCCAAAAAGGGCGGCGGTTATTCGGTTGTCATTCCCCGGAAGCAAACTTGTAGCCTATGCCTAAAACGGTCTTTATGTAGGTGGGGTTTTTGCTGTCCGGCTCTATCTTTTTCCGTAGGTTGTAAATCACGTTGACAACACTTGAATGGCAGCTATCGCTATCCATGTTCCAAACGGCTTCAAAAATCTGTTCTTGTGTGAGGACATTGCCGGGATTGGAAGCAAGGAATACAAGGGTACTGTATTCAAGGCGGGTAAGGTTTATTTCCTCCCCGTCCCTAAATACCCGGCGTTGGTGCTGCCTTATTTCCAGTCCCGGAAAAAAGAGTGTAGGAAAAACACCAAAAGACATGGTTTCCATTTTAGCTTGATTGGCAGTTATTAACGATATAATTTGTTCATATAAGTTGTTCTGATTATCTGTCCGAATTATTATTAACTTATCCATGTGTTTTCATGACCTATTCTGTCTGCGCTAGTTTTGTATGTTTAGAAGTTGCATATATCAATGGGCTAACTTCTTTTTCACAAAATAAGCTAAGTCTATGGAGTGCTCTGGTACAGGCAACGTATAAGAGATTTTTATCATCTTCATCATAGTAGTTTTGATTGTCTGCATCACAAATTAAGACGGCATCAAATTCCAACCCCTTTGACATATATACTGGTATAATGAATACACCTTGTAACTCTGCTGCACTTCCATTTCTGATTATTTGTATATCTAGTTTGTGCTTTATTTTGTTATACAAGCAGATGGAATTATTTTCAGTTTTACAAATTAATCCTATTGACTGTAATCCTTTTTCTTGGCATGATTTTACCTCTTCAACAATCTTGTCAATAAAGACTTCGGAATTATCCGCAATAAATACTTCCGGGCTATCCCCTTTCCGATTAAAACTTTTTATCTGTGGACTTTGTTCTATGAATTTTAAGCTAAAATTTAATATCTCATTCGTACAACGGAAACTTTTGTTCAACACGATAAGAGAAGATTTTTTCTTATTCAGTATTTTATGAATTTCTTCATAGAAAGATATATCCTCTTTTTTGGCAAGGGTTTGTTTCATATCCCCTAAGATTGTAAATTTAGCATTTGGAAATAATAAGCCGAATATTTCATATTGAAGCGGGTAATAGTCTTGAGCTTCATCAATGACAACCTGCTTGATATTTTTATATTCATTCGTTCCGTATATTTTTAAATATAAATAAAGCATTGCTATTGCGTCATCATAGTATATACAGCCTGCTTCCAGATTTTCTTTCGTATATTCCCGGATTTCCTTTATGCTCTCTGAGGAATTATTATTTTGCAATAAACTGAAAAAATAGGATTCATTGCTAAATAATGTTTTATACAACTCAAATATATCAATTTTTATAAATTTTTGTATTTCCTGCTTTACTAAATTTTTTTCTGCTTTATGTCCCCGTCCCTTTCCTGTTCCAAATATTAGTTCTAAAATATAATCTTCTAATTGCTCTAACTTTATGCCTAATGGAGTTTCTGTTCTTCCCAGTATCTTATCTTGTAGAGTCTGCCTGTTTACAACACATGTTCCTTCATAATAAACATCATCAAATTCTATCCATTGGCATGGAATATCATAAATAAATTTGTCTAATATTTCCCCAAAAAGTTTTGACGCTTTAAACTCGATACTGTCTTTATAAATTTTTTTGTATTGTGAGGGAGCAATTATTTTTTCTAAAAAATCGTTCTTGGACTGAATTTTCCTGCCTTTTAACAGCATTTTTAGAATATCCTCAAATACAACGGAGATAACATTATCTTCTCCCAATTCGGGCAACACATTAGAAATATATTGCTCAAATATAGTATTAGGGGAAATAATCATAATATTATTTGCGGACAACTTTGTCTGTAATCCTTGATACATAAGATAAGCTGCCCGATGAAGGGCAATGGAAGTTTTACCGCTTCCTGCCACGCCCTGCACCATTAACAGGTCGTTTTCCATATCTCTGATAACAGCGTCCTGTTCTTGTTGTATTGTTTCAACTATCGCTTTCATTTTGGCGGTGGTATTCTGTGATAATAGTTGTCTTAAAAATTCATCAACAATCTGCACATCTGTATCAAAAAAATACTTTAACACTCCATTCTTTATTTCATACTGACGTTTTAATTTGAGTTCACCTGTTACCCGCCCGCATGGAGCGTCATAAAATGCTTCTCCTTTCATAAAGCGGTAAAAAATACTTGCAATCGGTGATCGCCAATCATAAACATACATCTCCTGATAACTGTTTTTCCGTAGAGAGGAACGTCCGATATATATTTTTTCACATTCTTCCTCATCATCAAATTTAAAATCAATACGGGCAAAATATGGTGATTTTATCATGTTTTCCAGTAAAAGTATTCTGTGTTCTTCTTCTTCATAATCTACAATTTTATCTGTAACAGGGTTCATATATTGACTTAACTCAACAAGTGCCTCAAATCCGTCAGAAGTGTATAGATTTGTAACACTATGTGTTGCGTTTTCACGAACTTCTTTTTTGGCTTCGATAATTTGTGATTTCTTTTTTTCTGCTGCTTCTTTTGCTTGTTTTAATTGTTCCTCGGCTAAAGATATAGTTTGCTTTAATCTTATTTCTTCGTACTCTCTTTCTGATTGATTATTTCCCATAAAAAATACCCTCCTTGATAAAAAACAACAGAAAAATTCTCACTGATACATTGCTAGGCTAGTTTAGCACACGTTTGCCTATATAAACAGTCTTGTAATCATGAAATTTGTATGATACTATTATGGTGGGAGAGAGAATACAAAAATATTGTATATGCAATAGTAAAAAGGTCAGTAGCCTTTCCCATTATCCCATATCTTCAGCAGACAGGAATACAAGCCCAGTAAATTCTTCTTACAGAACGTGGGAAAGCTGCACCTTAGCTTTCCATGTCCTGTGAATAGAGTTATCCATGATTCCATAGCCTGTTATGCACATTTCCATAATGCTTGTCTTTGGTTCTTTTGTTCGGAATAGTGTGGTGCTGGCGGTCTATCTCTTGTTTTCGGTTGCTTGCTTCTTTACCGTACATGAGCATTTGCACCCGGATTATCATTTCCATATCCTTCTAAAAGATTGATTACACCCCATACCGCCAGACCTGCTCCGATTGCCACCACAAGCGTCTGTAAAATATCTACCGCTGAGCTAAAAAAATCCATACTTCACTTGAAACAGATAAAAGTTGCTTTTACACAAATAAAAAACTGCTGAATTTCATCAACAGTCTGCCCTTTCCCTTTTATCCGTTTTATCCTTTCTTAAATTTTAATTGTGCTGCGGGCATATTCCCTTATGGTTCTGCCCTTATATCGTGGTGGCTGTGCTTTCTTTTTTTGAACAGCCTCCACCTCTTTAAAAAATTTGCAATAAGCACTCCTTCCTACTTTGCGCCATCATGTCGCAAAGTTTTATTCAATAAAAAAAGAGCAATATACTTATACCTGCTCCGAAATTTCTGTAGCCACCTGTTTTCCTTCTACTTCAAACAATTCAAACTCCTCTTTTTTCCGGATTTCAAATTGATGCTTTAAATAGGCTTCCACATCAAAAGTATTCTTTTTATCATAATCCGATAATTCCCGGTATCTGCTATGCTTCGTAATATCAAACTTATTACTGTAAAAAGGACGCACTCCACGAAGCTGAAGGATACATTTATCTCCATCCATGACAGCCAACTCGTCCCGACTCATCAGCTCTTTTCCAGTCTTCTGATAATTCAGTCCATAGGATCGGCTTTGTCCACGGGTATCGGAAGTATTATAAAGGTCTATGGTTTCCTTTCCTAATGTTTCTGATATTTCCTTTAAAGTGCTTCCTTCTTTTCCTCCTAAAAATAACATGGTATCGCAATTCCCTAAAATGGTTTCTGCGGCATCTTTATAAATGGTCTTTAACTGACTCTGGGACTGTAAAATAATCGAAGCAGAAATTTCCCTGCTTCGTATCGTTGCAATCAGCTTATCAAATTTGGGAATTTGCCCGATATTGGCAAACTCATCTAATAACAATCTCACATGGTAAGGTAAACGTCCTCCATGTACATCATCTGCTCTGTCACACAGCAAATTAAAAAGCTGCGTATACATAATTGCCACAAGGAAATTAAATGTATCGTCCGTATCAGAAATAATAACAAACATTGCAGTTCTCTGATCTCCCAGCATATCCAATTCCAGCTCATCATAAGAAGTCAGTTCCCGCAGTTCTGCAATATCAAATGGTGCCAGCCTTGCCCCACAGGAAATCAGAATAGATTTCGCAGTCTTTCCGGCAGCCAGCTTATATTTCTTGTATTGTCTGACTGCAAAATGCTCTGGTTTTTCCTTTTCCAGTTCCTCAAACAGTTCATCAACTGCATTTTTAAATTCTTCATCATCTTCTCTTGCCTCAGAAGCATTGATAAATTCCAAAAGCGTGGAAAAATTCTGTTCTTCTTCCGGCGCTTCGTAATAGATATACCCAATTAAAGCACAATACAGCAATCGCTCCGCTTTTATCCAGAAATCTTCTCCTGATTTTTCCCCATCACCTTTTGTATTGGCAATGATTGTATTGACCAGTTTCAAAATATCTTTTTCACTGCGTATATAACGAAACGGGTTATAGTGCATACTCTTTTTGAAGTTGATTGTATTTAAAACCTTAATTTTGTACGGTTCGTAGATTACTTTCCCCTTTTTATCCAGTACCGGCTTTCCATCTTTCATTTTTGGTGTCCCTTTTTGCAGCATCTTTCCACATTCCACCAAGATCGTTCCTTTCGGATCAGTCACTACATAACTGACATTTGGTGTCATCTGCATTAAATTGGGTTTCACATAAAATCTCGTCTTACCTGAACCGGAGCCACCAATAATCATGACATTTTTATTTCTGGCATACTTTGGTTTTTTCGGGCGGCTGTTCATGGTAAGTCTTTCTGTCTGTGTCAGAATGATATTGTTTTCAAATACAGAATCCATAAAAGGTGCAATATCCTTTGCTGTCCCCCAGCGGGCAGAACCATATTCCACTCCCTGACGGAACTTCTTTGCATTCTTACCTTTCACATAGACAATCCCTTTTAATAAAACTGCACCTGCAAGTCCCACTCCTATATCAGAAAATACCGGACTTGGCAATATATTTTCAAATGCCAGTGATATATGCAGCACCAAAACACTCAATCGTTCCAGTAGGGAATTTCCCTGACAATACCGATAAAGCCATGCCAGTTTATTTACTGCATAAAATACAAACACATAGGGCAGGTTAGTAAGAAACAGCTTCTTTCTATCTACTTCTGACAGTGTTCCACTTATATCCTGCCACAGTTTTTTCCATACTTTTTGGAATGGATTTTCTCTTTTCTGTTTTTTCTTTTTTATCGTGCAGTATCCCTCTCCTTCCTCTTTGTTTTCTGCCTTTCTCGCTGCTGTGCCTGCCTTTCTTTTACTTTGGAAAGTTTTTTCCGTATCGATATTTTTTTACTTTTCTTCATGCTCCAGCCTGTATATTCCTTAAATGCTGCGGTCATAGAATCTACATCTCTGGCTTTAAAAAACACATAATAACGGGGCGGTTCGGAAGAACGGTCTTTTTTCAGGCAATAGTCCACATTATATTTTCTGGCATACTTTTCAAAGGATTTAATATTTCCGTCTGTAATCTCAATGTTGGAAAGTTCACAGTTCTGCTCCTTGAGTTTCTCCATGCTTTGTTTTCCTTTATAAACTGCCAAATTTTTTTCTTCCTTAGATACCCCTTTCTTTTGCTTCCTTTGGGATTTCTGCTGTTCCAGCTTTGTCAAAGTTTTTAATAATGCACTTTTTAAAATCTGTGCAGAAATTTTTCCTCCACGAATACACAGGGACACAACTTTCTCATTGACTTCGTCCTGCATAGGCTGTTTCTTCCTTTCCTGATTTCTTCTTTCTCATGTCCTGTAAAATTTTCTGCAAACAGTATCCAATACAAGGAGAATGTTTTCCATAAGGGCAACCCACACATTGTCCTGCTTTTTTCGTATCTTTCTCTGGCTGTTTTGGGAGAAGATAATAGCACTGTTTTCTGGTGCAGCCATTTTTTCGTCTGCTCCAAAAATAGCAGTTCTCACACACCAAAGGTTTGTCCTCTGCGTATTTTCTCTTATCCGCTTTCTCCATTTTCCTGATCCTTCCTTTTCTTTTGCAACATTTCTTCCATCTGGCGATCCGCCTGACCACCTACACAGACACAACAATATAAGCCAAATGTCAAAATAACAGCAACTCCAAAAATTATTTTTCCTACCATGTTTTCTGCTCCTTTAAAAAGAGGCAGCCACAGCTTTTCCGTGACCGCCTTTCCAGTTATGGGAAACTCCCATGTTATTTTTTCCTTTTCTTAATCCAGTAATAAGAAGAACCTGCCAGTAACACTGCCATTGCAGATAACAGCACCCACAATTCTACATGGCTGGTATCTCCTGTTTTGGGGGCATTTCCTGTCGGTTTTGATTCCTGTGGCTGTTCCACATTTTCAGAAGGCTTCCTCTCATCTTTCATCACAACCTTCTGGATTTCCCCTGTATCTTTTACCTCAAAAATAATATCTTCTGCTACCAGATACCCGTCCGGTGCAGACACTTCATGAAGCGTATACTTTCCAATTGGAAGCATCTCGATATAGTGAGCTTTCTCACCAGACGTCCATCTTTCTACTTCATTTCCTTCCTGATCCAAAATCGTTAATTTTGCGCCGGGAAGCTCTTTTCCTGAAATGTCCGTTTTAGAAATTTCGACTTTCGTAATATCATCTTTCATTTCCACTTTCTGGACTTCTCCTGTATCTTCAACAGTAAAAGAGATACTTTCTGCTGTTACATAACCATCTGCCGGAAGTGTTTCTTCCAGCACATACGTATGCCCTGCCACCAATTCTTTAATAATATGTGGTTCTTTTACAGAAACCCATTCGTCAATAACCTTTCCCTGCTCATCTTTTACCTGAAGTTTTGCACCTTCTACCTCTTTTCCATCTGTCAGAGAAGTTTTCGTAAATTCTACCACTGTCGGTACATTCTCAAAAGTAAATTCATAAGATACACACGCTTCCTCACTGTTTTCTGGATCAAAAGTAAATTCTTTTCTCTCTCCGGTCATAGAAAAGCCCGGTGCCGGAGCTGTTTCTTTGATATAATAAGTATATCCCACTGGTAAATCTGCCTCGAAACGCAGCATTCCCTGTGCATTTGTTGCCTGTTCCTCAATGACGGTATCTGCCTTCATGATTACGTTTCCCTGTGCATTTTTTATATCTTCCTTGACACAAAGGGCAAATACTGCACCTTGCAGCATACGGTCTGCATCTTTTTCTTTCTTCCACACAGTCACTTCTGCTTTCTGGCGTTTATTCTGCCAGTCTGTGGAATATGTAATTTCTGCTGTTTCCTGATCACGATACAACAGGTCAATTTCTCTGGCTTCCTGATCCAGTACAAATCCATGTGCTGTTTCCTTTTCCTTTACATAGTATTTTCCAAGTGGCAAACCGGAAATTCTTGCAACACCTGCGTGATCTGTGGTAATCTCCGCTACCAATTCATCTTTTTTATAATAATCCTTGCTTTCCCCATCTGCCGCCGGAATATCTTCCCTCGCATACACTGCAAAAGTAACTTCTTTCAATGAGCCTGACAGGTATTCAAATACATGGGAAATCCAGCCTCCAATCTGCTCAAAGACTGATACCTTTTCTAAAAATTCACCTTTTTTGTTAATCAGAATACTTCCCGTCGGCACATCATCTTTCATTTCCACTTTCTGAATTTCCTCCGTGTCTTTCACAGTAAAGGAAACTTCCTCTGCCCTCAGATAACCATACGGGGCAGTTTCCTCTCTTAAAGTATACGTTTCTCCAACTTGTAGTCCACGAATGACATGTGCTTCCCCTTTGACCGATTTCCAACTGTCTACAATTTCTCCATCTTTATCAAGTACCATAAGGGTTGCCCCGGAAAGTTCGACTCCTGTTGCAGTATCAACTTTAGTAATGGAAACTTTTGTCGGTTGATTTAAAAATTCTGATGTAAGTTCTACCACATCAATTTCCTGTCCCTGATAGGAAAAATCGACATCCAGCACTTGCTCCGAAGATACATAGCCCGCTGGCGCTTCCAGTTCCTTCACATAATATTTTCCAAATGGCAGATCAAAAGAAAATGTCGCCTTTCCATCTTCCCCTGTTTCTGCTTTCCCAATCAGTGTATCCGCTTTTACTAAAGTCTGATTTCCCACCTGAATATCTTCTTTCGCATACAATCCAAAGACTGCACCTTTTATTTCTTTTTTTGTTTCTGCATCTCGCTTTACTACGGAAATTTTTGCTTTCTGACGTTCATTTTTTAACAGGACTTCCTGCTCAATTACAGGAGTATTCTGATCTTCATATTTGAATGTCACTTTCTGCGGCTCTGGATTTTTCACAAATCCTTCGGGTGCTGTGATCTCTACCAACTCATACGTTCCAAGTGGTAAATCTGACACACTTGCTTTTCCTTCTTGATCTGTTGTCAGGGTAGCAACTTTCGTCCCCTCTGCGTATTCCAATATACGGTTTCCCTGCTCGTCCTTCTGAGCATCTGCAGTATAAATATCCTCTGCCGCATACAAATCAAAAACTGCACCGGAAAGATTGATTTCCTGATAAGAAAAGTCTTTATCAAAATCTTCTAAGATTTCTCCCTTTTTTACAATCTGCAATTCGCCTTTTACCGGGTGATTTTCATATACCACTTCAATAATGACATCTCCTGAAATACTGTCCATCTGATATGCTGTATCAGAAGCTACGGAAACCTCATAATAATTTTCATTCAGAGTATAGCCGTCTGGTGCTGTAACTTCCTCAATACGGTAATGTCCTGCGTCCAAATTCTGCGGAAGAATTAAATACCCGGTTTCATCTGTAAAATAAGACTTATGCACTACCGTTGTGGGATAGGTGGTAGCCTGTTCCACATATTTTTTTCTGTCCAAATCATATACCTTAAACTCTGTCCCCTTTTTCAGTACAGGCTTTTTACTTTCATCGTCCTTTTTTACGATTTTTAACTTTGCCTCAAACTCTTTATCCAGAAGAACTCTCCAGATCTGTGGTGTATCCGGCTTATGCTCTGTAATTCGGACAATAAAATCTTTTACGGGTTTATAATTGGGTGGTGTTGTTGTTTCCCTGACCACATACGTTCCATACGGAAGCGGAATACTGCAAGCATACCCTCTTTCATCTGTAAATAATTCTGTTGCTCCGTTTTCGCCAATTACTACGGGAATTGCAGAAGCAAAATCATAGCTTCCATCTTCTTTTTTCTTTAAAGAAGATTCCAGATATGCCTGAAAACCTGCTCCTTTTAAAAGTTCTGCATCTGTGTTTCCATTGTTTCCGGCTTTAATTAACTGAAATGGCTGTTTCTTTACCTGTTCCTTTACATTGCAGCTTCTCTTCACAATAGCAACGGTATCACCTTCAGCATCGCATACCACATCATGCTCCGTTTCATCTAGCAGATAACCCGCCGGAGGAGTAATCTCTTTGATATAATAATTTCCTAAATACAAGTCCTTTACTTCTGCTTTGCCTGTATCATCGGTTTTTAAAGTCGCTACCTGTTCGTCCTTTTGATACAAAACTCCGGTTTTCCCATCTGGATGCACGATATTTTCACGGGCATACAGTCCATATACAGCCCCTTTTAAAGACGCATCTCCCTGTGGTATTTTTCCAGTTTCAGCATCTTCTTTTTCCAAAACAATTTCTGCCTTTACCCTCTCATTTTGAAACGTATGAGAAAAGGAACATTGTTCTTCTCCCTCTACATACTGAAAATGAAAAGAAAACTTCTCGGTTTCATTTTTTACATACTGAGCAGGTGCCTGCAATTCTTTGATATAGTAAGTATATCCAATGGGAAGGTCTGCCTGATAACTGGCTGTTCCATTTTCTCCCGTCATAACTTTTTCAATCAAAGTATCTTTTTCTACCAGCAGTTTTCCAGACTTTCCATAGACGTCTTCTGCCGTATATAATCCGTAAATGCCACCTGCCAGTGGGTTTTCCGTGTCCTGATCCTCTTTTCTTACGGACACACTTGCTTTCTGCCTGTCATTTACAAATGTTACGGTTTCAAAAACAACTTCTTCATTCTGTCCTGCATAGGACAAGGTAACTGTCTGGGCTTCTCCCTTGCATACAAAATTTTCAGGTGCTTTTACTTCCACTACTTTATAAGTACCAAGAGGAAGTTCTGAAAGTGTAACACTTCCATCTTCTCCTGTTTTTAGTCCTTTTTTCACCACAGCACCTTTTTTATAAGCAACTGTTCCATCTGCCCGGACAACCTCTTTTTCTGCATAAACATCATACACAGCACCTTCTTGTTTCTCTTTTGTATAAGAAAAGGTCACCCCTTCTTCCGTAACCTCTGCGCCTGTCAAAACTTCTCCTTCTTTATAAACGGTTAAAGAAGCTAGCTGCTCCTGATCCGTAACTTCTATCTGTACCGTCTTTCCTACTTCCAATTTCACGCCATAGGATTTTGTATCCAGCACATATCCCTGTGGTGCGGAGATTTCTTTTAAGTAAACGGTATCCTGTGTCTTTTCTATGGTAACACTGGAAGCACCTTTTTTATCCGTTGCAGGCATTTCTACAATCAAATCTGTGCAATCTTCATCACGATATACACCATATACCGCTCCTTCCATTTTCTTCTGACTGCCCTGATCTTTTTTAACAAGTTCTATTTTCGCATTTTTCAGCCACTCTACAGAAAATTCAACGTACTGTTCCTGTTCCACTCCTTCTCCAAATACAAATGCCAAATCCTGCACACTGTCATTTGTTGTCAGTTTATATGCAGAGTAATCCTTTGTAATACTTCCCTGCATGGTTGCTGTCCAAGAACCTTCCACATCTTCTGTCTGTGTAAGCGGCGCACTTAAATAAAACTTCGTTCCACCCGAAAGTGTTACCTTTGCTCCGGCAGCGCTGTTTTTTCCAGTTGTAAGGTTATGAAATACAACTCCTTTTGGAAGCTGCATAGTAATGGACTGCAAAGAATCTGCAGTAAATGTAATATCCTCTGTCCGCTGTTCCTGCCCTTCCTGAAATGCCTTCACATGATTGTTAGAAAAAGACATGGAAACCTCTGGAATTTCCGGCTTTCCTACACAATAATTATAGATTTCCATTGCCAAAGATTTTGCTGTTTCATTTGCCCCATAAAAGGCATCTGCACTTCCATAGGCATACGCTGCCGCTATATGCGTAAGAATAAACCGCTTTCCTTCTGAAAAATCACTATGATGTTTTGCAAAATAACTTTCTTTTCCTGCCGCTTCTGTCCCATAATAGCAGACCTTTGCAAGTGCCTGATTATCCTCAATTTTTGTAATTGTATAAGTGCCTGTTCCCGGTCCCGGTAAAGACGGCTGGATACAATAAGCGGTGGCATGGACATTTCCATAAGAAATAAAATAAGGCTCTGTCACATAAGTACCCAGATCATAATCCTGATAACGATATAACGGACCTTTTGTGATTGTAACTGTCTGTGTTGCCCTTACTGCCTGATCGGAAGCATTTGCTACAAAAGTAACTGTTTCTCCTTCTTTCATCTGAAAAAGATCAATCTCCTGTTCCTCTGCCTGTGCCATCACATCGTAAAGACCTAACCCGGATTCTTCATCATAAGTATCCTGTTTCTTGCTTTCCTCAAGTGCCTGTGAAAATTCATCTTCTGTTAAAATCTGTTCCTCTTTTTGCGATGCTTCTTCTTCCTCTTCTGAATTTTTCTCCTGTTTTCCATGCTCTTTTGACGGTGACGGATTTTCTTTTTCTTTACGCTCGGTAACTGTAATATTTCTAATCACATGATAACTCGGTGCCTCCCGAACCGGCTCTACAAAATATACTGCCTGATAAGTGTCCGCATGGTCTATATGAAACTCCTGTCCCTTCTGATTCTTCGCTTCATAAAATCTCACTTTGACTTTATCAGAATGAAACTTCATGCCGGAAAAATCTGTCTTTATATCAAAGTCACTGCCTTTTTCCACTTCATAATCCTGCACAGTTACAATCTCATCTTCCTGAAGCTGCGTTTTTACCTGTTCCAGCGCAGGATATTCCATTTCATAAGATTTTGGATTTGTTTCTCCTGCATACGCTGTCATCGGCTGCACAACAGAGGTTAAGATTGTAAGTGCCGAAAGTACACCTGAGAAAATTCTTTTTACTGTTTTTTTCATACTTTTCTCTGCCTCTTTTCTATATTTTACTGATACTATGTATTTTATTTCTTTTTTCCAACTCACTCCCTTCTCTAAGTCCTGCCTGTTCTCTTTCCAAATCCGTTCCTACTCCAAATTTCCTTTCGCAGCGTTTTCTCTGATAAGGCAGGCAGAATGCCCACTCAATATCCGGTATCACTTTGGACAGGCAATTCAATTTTCAAGGTACAAAAAAGGGATTTTTTTAAGATTTGTGTTATCCCTTCACTAATCGCATATTAGAAAAGGGATTTTTTAACCATTCAGAAGAATAAATATTAGGTAAACGCAAAATAGCGAGTACCTTGACATTTTTAGGCGGCTGCTTTGCAGCCA
>OLNG01001342.1_pt1 | contig 13137 bp, 7 predicted proteins | sample 1643091 | NCBI WGS metagenome assembly OLNG01 (sample SAMEA3136661, study PRJEB25190) | human gut metagenome | biome: human gut; feature: human-associated habitat; material: faeces | place: Austria | collected 2013 | reverse complement strand
ATATCTTCAGAATATAAAATTCTTTTGTTTTCCGGTTGCCGGACAGCCACAAATTCATGTACTAATGCCATCAATTCTCACCTGATATAAAGGGGGATGTCGTATCAATACGTCATCCCCTCTTTTTTCTGTCTTACTGGTCTATTTCATATAATTCTTCAACATAAATATTTCCGTCAGGCAGCTCCTCTGTTTTCTGTGAAATCAGAGTGCCTTTTTGTGAGTATGCATATGCCACCGATGATCCCACAAGTAAAACTCCCAAAGCACTAAGTACTATAATCTTTACCTTATGTTTCATATGATTAAGCTCCTTTCATTTTCTGCATGGCTGATGAATAATAGTGTATAACCTCCTTTGCTCAAATTTGCCATCTATATAATTAATCGTATTTTTTCACATAAGGTAACACATTTTACAAAATTTTATCTTTTTTATATCAATCAACCATCGCCCCATCAGAAACTTCAATTATCATCGTCTCACCTTGTCGAAAAACAACTTTTCCCAGCGAAGTTAAGAGTTCACTATTGATCTCTCCATACTTCTCAACTTCACAGCTTCCGATGAATAAATAGGAAATCTTGTACTTTTCTATCAAGGATTTTATTTGCTCAGCGTTGCTTGAAGTGTATATGGTCTGCACATCTTCTTTTCGTTGATTTTCCTCTTCCAGATTATTTCTCCATAACCATTCATGCACATACCAACCTAAAACCGTTGGCAGTCCTGTCATTGCCGAAACACGGTTATTATAATCCTTATAACTGTCACCACTGGCTTCAAGAACAACAGGTTGTCCATTGACATTAGCATTCAGCCAGCGGATTCCAGCGGCATCATCCGGAATAGCATTTTCCAAATAGTTCGTTGCGTTTAGTGTCTGGTATGCACTTCTTTTCGGGAATCCTCCAAACCAATGAATGATTGCATTTTCCAGGTATCCGCAAGTTGAGATCAGAAGCAACATCGCAATGATCCCTGTCATGGCCTGACGTCTTGGACACCTCAGCAGTCCTTTACATATTATAGCATTGTCAGCACCATTACATCTTTTTATCCTGGTTACTGTAAATGAAACCAGGATATATGCCATCATAATTCCAAACATGATATATGCCTGATAAGTCAGCTTGAACATGGTATTGGCTCTTGGAGCTGTTTTTTCATAAATGTCCCGCACATAAACAATTTCAGGAATAAAGATTAGTCCTATAGCGCAAAGTACAAGAACCAATCCATACAGATCCGGATATTTTATATTACTAAAAAAACTCTGAAATTTTTTCTCTGGAAATGTTCCTATGCTTTTCAGTATCCCGATAACAAATGGCACGCAGACCAGAAGCGGAAATGCCCATAATACACAGAACTGGTAAAAAGCAGTATGTATTTTTACTACTCCGATTCCCTGAACCATCACATTTTGAAAAGTCAAATGGAACGGAAGGGATGCAAGAAAAGCAACCGTCAGCAGTTCCCCCCATTGTATCACACTCCATTTCAATGCTGAATTTATAAAAGGACCAGAGGAATAACGTTTCAGATTTCCGAAAAGCAATGCCCCACAGCTCACAACGTAATAAATCATAAAATCCCAGGTATTAGAAAAAAGGAACATTCCCAGAAGCAATCCAAGCAGTCCGATTTCTTTCTGTCTCCAACTTTTTCCTGAATTTGTCTTCATCCAGGAATAAAGGATTCCAAGTACCGTCAGGACCAAAAAGACATTGATCACATGGGCATGAAGATCTCCCAGTACAAACGAATAGGACGGAAACTCATGGATTGTCTCATCCCCGGTCACAGCTGGATCAAAACCTATATAACGGGTAGAGCTTGGAAACCAGTAATCTGTTTTTATTTTCAGCAGTCTAAGGATGATTCCATAAATAATATAGTGGAGATTCCCACTCATAGACACCGCCATCCCTGCCAGGATACCACCAAGATCTAAAGACCATTTTCTCCCAGTCCTTAATTTGTCCTTCAGCATCTGGCGTGCCAGACTAAAGGGAAGAACAAAGGCAAAAGCGGCGACCATAGTCCTCATCAGATTATAAGTAATCTCCACGCTTGTCCCGGTCAGCTTTGTAAGGAATACAGCAAGATACTGTCCGCCATAATAATAATTAAAGGACTTTCCGGCAAACCACATATCCTGGGCTGGTAAAGTTGTACTTCTCATCATGGATTTCATAAAACCAAAATCCATATATTTTTCTGTTCCATGAGCCGCCGGATGAAAGCCAGCCAGATATGTCCAGAAAAGAAATACCAGAAAAAACAGAATTTCTTCCCGGTAAACTATGGTTGTCTGTTCCCAGGGAAGCGAATCCGTAATTTTGTTCTTACATTTGATTCCATACAAAATACTTCCCAGACAACAAATAACCGTGATGATAACACAGGTCGTTCCTGTAAATGGAGTAATTTTCAGACAGGCCAACAGCCATTGCGCATATCCGCAGACAGCGACTGCAAGTACCTTGGAAAACATCCAGCCATTATCCTCAAAGTCCATGAATATCCTGGATGTCACTGGCATAAATACCAGCCCTAGCAAGAATAACATTTCCCACCAGGTCAGAAATGTAAAAAAATCAGAACCAAGGAGCCAGTAAGCAGCACTTACTAATAAAACAGCTGGTGCGAGCTTTATCAAATAATTTCGTTTTATCTTCACGTCTGTACCCTTCCCTTTCTTGTTTTTATTATTCCTGATTTAAAATACCATTTTCTTCAAGCGTCCCTGTAAATATGGAATACGCTCCCTTTACTTCATAGTTACTGGAAATTTCACCTTCATATTCAACAACTACAAGATCCCCTGCTTTGACTTCTCCGCTCTCAATCCATCTCCCTACTTTTATATTATCTGTATATACTTTATATTTCTTTCCGGCTTTTGTTTTCCTGCATAAAATAGTGTCATCAACCATAATGTATCCATTTCCAATTTCTGTAACAGTTCCGGATATGGTTGGCCGACTGGTACTGGACTTTGTTTCCGTGGAATGTTTTTGTACATAACTGAGGATCTGTCCTGCTGCCTCCTTTCCAATGAAATAACTGTATTCATAATCAAAAATATTAGTAGCAAAGTAACCATCCTCAGAAATGTAGATCACTCGATTATAGACACCCAATGCTTCAGAAGTTGCCGTAAAAGCCAGATATCTTCGATTCTCTCTTTCAAAGAAATCACTTGTATCATCAAGCTTTGCATCGCCACAGCCAGAAAGGATCTGCCAGATCTTTTCACCATTATCCAGCAAAAGCTCCTCTTTCTCTTCATAATCTTCACATTTTGTCACATAGTTTAACTCTATGTTTTGAGAAAGCTCATAAAGTTCCAGTAACTTACCTAACGTATCTGGAGCCTCTTCCTCAGTTGCATAAACATAAAATCCATTCTCATTGCCTACGGCAATCATCAATTCCTCTGATATGCCCTTAATCTTCCGCACCTCATATGTTTCCGTGTATGTCTTTCCTGTATCAGAATCAACTCCTTCTGCCACACAGGAACCGATCACCTCCCCCATTACATCTGTATGAATAGAATTCTGGCTTTTCGCAGTAAACTGTTTTCCATTAAATTTAACAACAGGATACTTTTCAACAAGAGTTTTGTATTTCCATGGCCATTCTATGGATCGTTCTTTTTCAGAAACATGATATTTATATTTACTTTCAGCTATCGCAGCAGTCCGCAAAAAATGTGGAACAAGAATACCTGCAATCATAACCAGTGCCAAACAAGCGGCAACCGGAATCCATTTAATCATAAGATTATGCCTTTTCCTCGGCGGATCTTCCAATGCTGCCGTGATAAGGTCATCATCAATATAACCGATAGCATTTACAATTCTTGGTATATTCATATGTAGATTTCCTCCTCGATCAGATATTTTTTTAATTTATTTCTGGTGCGAGCCAGCATATTCGTTACTTTGCGTTCAGTAAAACCATATTTTTCTGCAATAACCCTGTTAGATTCAAAGTAAAAATATTTTAAAACAAACACCCTCTGCACATCTTCTTTTTGTTTACGTAGAAAAATACTGATCAGTTTTCCAATCTCTTCATCGTTCCTTCCAGGAGCATACCTTTCATCCGGCAGTACCTCTGTAAGTTCATCCAATGCCATAACCATATCAGCCGACCTCTTTTTGGCTGTCAGATGCCTTACTCTATCTATAGAAGTACTTCTGACAATTCTGGAAATATAAACTTTAAATTTAGCAGGCCTTGTCGGTGGAATTCTATTCCAAACTTCTAAATAAGTGGTATTCACACACTCTTCCGAATCCTGGTGATTATTCAGGACTTTATAGGCAATATTACGACAGAACTTCCCATATTTTATATCCGTTTCCTTAATCGCCTGCTCATTCCTTGCAAAATAAAGTTCTATAATTTTTATATCGTCTATGATGTTCACCTCCTCAAAAATATTCTCAATTATAAAGTCGTCTTTTTTTGATGATCGTCTCAAAAAATTTATATTTTTTTGAATTATAGCATGAAAAAGGAGCATATCATCCCGACAGCCCCTTCTATTTTCCATAAATTATTTGATTTGAGTTGTCTTTCCATCTGCATCTACTATATAGATAGTTGTTGGCGGTACGGAAAGTTCAGAACCACCCAGATACAAATGTGAGCCATCATTTTGTTCCTCCTTGTTTTTTATTTCGAAAAAAAATTTTCCTCATACTATATATCGTAAAAAATCCCGGAGGATAACAAAAAAAATTAAAATTTTTCATTTAAGCATGCAAAAACCGGGACTCTTTCGAATCCCGGCTCTGCCTCATATTCTATTCTGGTATATATTCTGTTTTCAGGTCATTCTCCTGGCAGTAAGCGTCTACCCTGCTTTCTTTCCGGCAGCGGATCGTGCAACCTTTATTTACGATTCCGGGGCCGATTTCTTCCGGGTCGTACTGGATTTCCAGATATTCCAGCCGGTTACAGCCGTGAAAGACTCCTTCCCCAATCTTCCGCACGCTTTGGGGAATGGATACACTTTTCAATCCATTGCACTTGAAGAATGCCTTGTCTCCTAATTCCTGCAGGCCTTCCGGCAGTTTAAGTTCTTCCAGCTTGCAGAAATAAAATGCTTCCTCCCCAATCCGGAGGAGTGTCTCAGGAAGCTGGACCTTCTTTAATTCCTTACACTTATAAAAGGCTCTCCTGCCTATGGATTCCACCTTTTCCGGAAGTGTCAGTTCTTTCAGTTTCACACAGCCTTCAAAAGCGCCTTCCGGAATCTCCGTGCATCTGGAACCGGATGCAAAACTTACTGTTTTTAAGTTGTTGCAGCCTTTATAACACTGCTCCCCAATCTTCTGCACCGAAGCCGGAAACCTTACCTGCGGGAGATTGCAGTTCTCTGCAAATGCCCCTGCCCGGATCTCTATGAGTGTATTCGGTAACGCAACTTCTTTACGTATATGGCAGCCATAAAAGGATTCTCTTCCAATGACCCTGCAGCCAAGTGGAAGCCATATCTCTTTCATCTTTCCATTGTTTTTGAAACAGCCGTCACCGATCGAATTATACCTTTCCGGGATCGTCTGTATCAGTTCATTCTTATGCTGATCCGCCATCAGCTTTGTATAAGTCCGCATATCAAATGTCCGCATATCTTTATCTTACTTTTACTTTGACCACGTAAGATTTTCTACCAGATCTTACTGTGATCTTAACTGTTCCTTTCTTCTTTGCTGTGATGACGCCTTTACTGGTGACTGCCGCTATCTTTTTATTGGAAGACGTGTAGGTCACTTTCTCCTGAGAAGTCAGTGGGCTGATCACTGGTTTAAGTGTCAGTTTCTGACCTTTTTTCAGAGTTACATTCTTTTTGAGACCGCTGATCTTCGTAGTCTTTACCTTTGCAGTCTGGACTTTTACTTTCAGAGTCGCTTTCTTTCCACTCTTTAAGGTAACGGTGATCTTTGCCGTTCCTGTTTTCTTTCCAGCTTTGATCTTTCCGTTCTTATCAACGGTCACGATCTTTTTGTTGCTGGAAGCCCAGGATTTTATGGAATCTCCATACGCCATGGAAACCTTTACTTTCGTAGTGGTCTGCTTCCGCTGCAGGGTAAGGGAAGATACGTTCAGTTTTATGGTCGCCTTTAATCTGCTTCCATAATTCCGTGTCTGTTTTTTACCGCAGAGGGAACAGGTTCCTTCCTGCTTCTCTACCTGGAATACAGTCGCGCCAGAAATCTTTCTCCAGATAAAGTTGTGTGCTTTTACCGGAATGCTCTCTATCCTCTCGTATCCGCAGACCTGGCAGGTGTATCTCATCTTTCCTTCTGAACTGCAGGTGGCAGCTTTGACCAGCTCCCCTTTTCCATAAGAATGTTTCTGGTAGCCGCCCTTTTTCGTATTATCCGTGATGTCACATTTTCCATACATGGCTTCACATTCATGCCAGTGGGCATCCGCATCAAAGCTCCAGCTGCTGCCCCACACATGGTCATGCTCCAGGGTGTAATCATCCGTATAATGGAAGATGATCTCATCCCCGTCTTCCAGATACTGCTCTTTTACTCCAAGATCCGGGTGGATCCCGTTCAGGGTATACATCCAGCCGGAGTTCTGTCCGTTGGAAAACTCTGCAAGTTCTCTGCCGTCCCTTGTGATCCCGGCGATATAAGTCTCATCCCTCAATGCACGGAAGCTCATCCCATTCTTGGACAGCACTTCTTTTAAGAGTTCCAGGACATTGGCATTTCCGTCGATCGTGTAATCTTTTGCTGCGATCCAGGTATCCAGATTTCCTTTCCGCAGGGTGTGTTCCTGATTCTCTTTCGCACTGCCATGAACAGAGTCTCCGAGAAGCGTAAAGCTTACCGTGATCGTACCGGCATCTCTTTTCAATACCCTGACGTTCAGTTCCACGAATGCTTCCTTATAGGAAATTTTCAGTTTCTGTTCCCCGCGTTTATCCTTGTTATATCCCTCTATGGTAAGGTCTGTCCACGAAAGCTCCTGTCTGGTTCCATCGCTGATGACAGCAACTGCTTTCATGCCGGTAAGGTCAAGGTCTTCCCCAAGATAAAACTCGGTGCGGTAATCCCCGGTAAGCTCCAGGGAATCCACGTAAGTACGAAGACCTTCTGTTGAAAACAGCTTTCCAATGTCTGCCCCCAGAGGATCATCGGTACGGTTGTATCCTTTCTGCCATCCGCATCCTTCCACCTTCGGGCAGCTGGTGGTTTCTTTTTCTGTATTGACATAAGTGGCTCCGCTTGCCGTCTCATGGGTCAGACAGTTGGTATCAATGTATCTTACAAAACCGATCCCTTTATCTGCCCCGCAGTCTTTTGCATAATAATTGTTGGTGATGTCATCGATCCGGTTCAGGCTGTCATAAAAACCAATGATACCTCCTACATATGCTGCGTCTGCCTTTGTTGCCTTCACCTTTCCGGTAAAGGAATTATTTTTGAAAGTATAAAGGCAGTTATCCCAGGTCTGTGCCACATAAAGATCCGCCCCCAGGATGCCTCCGACTTTGTCCAAGCCGGTAACGGTTCCTTCAGAAACACAGCTGTTGATGGTGATTTTGCAGCCATTTGGAGCTGAAGAATCATCATAACCGCCTCCCGCAATACCGCCTGTCAGCTCGCCGGAAGCTTCCACTGTGCCGTAGAACTTACAGCCGATCACGGAGCAATTTCCCATGGCATTGTCACGGGTTCCGATGATTCCACCAACATAACTGGTTCCATAGACAGTCGCATAACTTACACAGTTTTCCACGGTACCCTGCATACGGCCGGCAATAGCTCCGATTTCGGTTTCCTTTTTGCCATATCCAATGACAACATCTTTCTCAATCGTGCAGTTTCGGACTGTTGCCTCAAATGCAGAAGAACATCCAGCATAAGCACTCATAGTCTTGTTTGCTCCCAAAAGTCCTGCCTTTAAGGTGCTGGATCCACTCTTCAAGGTGACATTATCGATTTCAACAGCCGTTCCGGAAAGCCCGACACCTTCAAAGTTGTTGATTAGACCATATCCGGCAATCTTTGTTCCATAGATGTTCAGGTTTCTGATCCTGGTATTCTGCACATATCCAAACAGCGGAAGACCACCTTCTGGGATAGTCACTGTATGGTTGTTTCCATCCAGAATACCGCTAAACGCATTCAGATTTTCGCCACCCTGCAGGTCTACTCTGCCATTCTTGGTCGCACCGATAGGTTTCCATCCATCTGGAAGTGTAATATCTTCTGCAAGTTGGAAATAGGTATCTTCAAAAGAAAATCCTTCTTTATTTACTTTATCACGCAGATCTTCGATATCAGAAGCTGTTTTGATAAGATACGGGGAACTCTCTGTTCCTTTTCCCTCCCATGGAAGTGGTGCATCCGTGACAATTACAGATACAACATCCGTGACAATCTCATCACTGTAAATATTGAATTTTTTTCCGTCTGCCTTCCCAGATAAAACGGCACGTATCTTACAGAAATAATAAGTTGTTCCGATTTCTTTTATATCAGGAGTATAGGAACTCTCTGTTGCTCCTGAAATTTTTTGTCCTCCATCAACATTATTTTCTGTGTTTCGATACCACTGATACTCTGTCTTTATGGAAAATTCACTGTCGTTTTGTACCGTCACAGTCAGATCTGAAGCTTTGGTTCCTCTTACACATTGCAGATTCTGTGGTTGTTCCGTAATTATCGGATCGTCGATACTATGTGGAAATACAGTCGCCCTGAAGAAATTACTGACAGCACTGTAGGTTTTTCCATCTATGGTATAAGTCACAACACATTTATAATAATGTACTGCATGTGCCTGCTCTGTAGAGATCGTATAAGATGGCTCTGACGCACCTGGAATCAGAGTATATTTTTCAATCGAATTGGCAGGAGTATCACATTCATACCATTGATAAGAAAGGCTTCCTTCGTCTTCCCGCAGGACAGCGGCACTTACTGTAAACGGTTCTGCAGTCTCTCCCTGCATGATTCCACAATAATCAGCACTGTTATCTGTAAGGACTGGTGTATAATCGATATCTCCTGGTTTTATTGTAAGGGTATAAACGGTATCCTCTGAAATGAACTTTGACTCATCTTTGGGCAGGGTGATGACAGCCTTATATTCCGAATATTTTTCCCAGTCTGGTGTAAAACGCAGGGCTCCTCCCAGCGGCTTTTGCGTAAGCTCTGCTCCATCTAACGTAATCAATTCCGGATGCTCAGCGATTGAGCCCCAGCAATCCATATCTGCGCCACTGATGTCAATATACTTCGTATTGACCGGCACTGACACTTCAAGATCCTGATCCTCCGCAATATTTTTTAGGCCTGTAGAAATTTCATGATCCCAGGAATCACTGACTGTCAAAGAACTTAAACATGCTTTATAATGGATAGGGATTTTGACAGACTGCAAAACATTTCCCTTTTTACGGACTTCAAAACTAATGGAGAAGATCGCCTTTGGAGAATATTCCACACTGGTATTTTTTAGCAACGTGGGGGAATTCTGTGACAATTTTACACGTTTTACCGTCCCATCGGATGGATTAGTATAAACTGCATACAGAGAACAATCCTCTGGAAGATTATCCGAACCCTTTATACTTGCATAAAAATCTCCATGACTTGATCCACTTGGAAATGTAAAAAACTGGTTTCCGTCAAAAATATTAATTATTTCTTTGTTGATCTCACTTCCATTTTGGTGGATGCTTAATTCTACACTGCTTATATAATCTCCGCTGTCTCCATCATTGGGGACCACTGTTACATTTGCATAGACTGCTGAAATAGCTGTAACCTTTGCACCATCGTTATCGATCAGTTTTTCCGCTGTTATAAAATACGGAGTTTCTCTTGCTTCCAGAGCTGGAAGTGTTACTTTTCCATCTGCATCTGTAAGAATGTCTTCCTGTTTTACTCCATCAATATAAATGGATGCACCTTCACAGCTGCTAAAGCCAGTGCCTGAATTGTTGCTCTGTCTTAATTGGAGCTCTACAGATTCACTCTGAGAAACAGTTATTTCATTTTCTGTAAAAAATGCAAGCCGATCCGTACCCTTGGTCTGCTGTATATAAAAGTGCAGTTCATCCCCATCCTGCACATTACGGCTGAGTGCCGATCCATACTCTCTGATATCATGATTCAATGCAGACCTAATATAAGGCACATCATTTTTGTTATATCCCCATAAACGATAAATGACGCCGTCAAATATCCCTGCCTCATCTGCATGGTAATCGTATCCTGCATCTGAACCACCTGGATAATACAGATCATGTGCTAATTTCAGGGCATCATCCATAGTATAGGAAGACTGACCAGTTAAGGTCACGGTACGTCCTGCCATTGGATTTCCATCTTTATCATCAAGAAATTTTCCATCTTTACTGACACTGACAGTTACCTGTATTTCTTTTTTTTCGTCAGTCTTATCTTCGGACTGAACCGTTCCATCACTGAACAGAGCCGTACTTCCGTCCGTGAATTCATCTTCATCTGTAGATTCATCTTCATCTGTAAATTCACTCGTAGAAGATCCTTCCGTATCCAGATTGGTGTTGGAATCCGTTTCATCTTCTATATCAGGCAAATCTTCTCCCGAAACTGTATCCTCTTCTGTTTCGATATCCACAGAGTCTCCGGATCCTTCTGCATCTTCTATAGTGATATCGTTCCCGATGGTCCACTCCTGCGCATATGCATCGATTGGAATCTGCAGCACCAGCAGGAACACGAGCAGCCATCCGGCCAGCTTTTTCCATAATCTTTTTTTCTTCATCTCTCAGTTGCTCCTTTTTTCAAAAAAGGCTTCCCTTCCTTATGGAAGAAAAGCCTTATGAAAGTTTAAATGCTGTTTATGAACAGTTACATTTATTTTACTCTGACTGTTACTTTGACAGTCTTGTTTCCTGATCTTACCGTGATCTTTGCAGTTCCTTTCTTCTTTCCAGTTACCACACCCTTCTTGGATACAGTGGCAACTTTCTTATTGGAACTTGTGTATGTAACTTTCTGTCTGGAAGTAAATGGAGTCACTACCGGTTTCAGGGCAGTCTTTTTGCCTTTCTGAATTGTGACTTTTCTGCTTGCTACAGTAACTTTTGTAGTCTTTACAGCTGACTTCTGGACTTTAATGGTCACGTTCTTTTTCAGTCCGCTGGCAAGAGTGATCTGCAGTTTTGCAGTGCCGGCTTTTTTTGCTGTAAGTTTGCAGGTTCCGTTCGCATTTCCTTTTACAGTAAAGATCTTTGTATTGGTGGATCTCCATGTCTTTACGGAATCTCCCTTTGCAAGACCTGTAACTTTCAGGCCGGTTGTAGACTGTTTTACTTTCAGTTTTACATTAGAAGCATTTACAGAAACAGTTGCTTTCAAAGCTGTACCGTTTGTTCTGGTCTCTTTTACTCCACAGGATGCACAGGTTCTTTCCTGTTTCTCTGCGTTAAAGACAGTCGCTCCTGTGCTTACCTTCCAGGCGCTGAATTTATGTCCAGTTGCAGGAATAACCTGTACATCTTCTTTCGCCCCACAGACTGTACAATGTTTACTCTTCTCACCAGCTTCTGTGCAGGTAGCTTCCTTATCTACCACATAATCCTCTGACCATGTATGTCCAGTTGCAGGGATTGCATTCTCATCAGTTGGATAAGAATAATGTTCACCACATACTTCACAAACGCCAACTTCTTTCCATCCATTTTCTGAGCAAGTTGCATCTTTTGCTTCTACAGCTTCACCTTTGCAATGAACCGAAACATTTGCAAAATCTTTATTGTTACCAACAAGATTTTGCCATCCCTCGCGTGTTCCATCGTAACAACCAGATTTTAATGCTGACTTTCTAAATGCCATAGATCCGATTTTTTCAACTCCACCGAATCTAAAAGTCATAAGCCCTGTACCATAAAAAGCTTCACTAGGAATAGTTGTAATTGTACCTTCATATTCAAAAGAAGTTAAGGAATTACAATTTTGAAAAGAACACTCTCCCAAACTACTAATTTCCTTAGCCTTCACAGACTGCAAAGAAGTACAATCAGCAAAAGCATTCTCACCAATCTCTACTTTCTCAGAATCAAAAGTTACTTTTTCAATTCCAGTTCCCGAAAAAGCAGCCAATCCAACTGACTGAACATTATTCAAATTAATTGTTGCTAAAGAGGCATCATCGCAAAAAGCAGCTGCACTAATATTAGTCACTGTATTAGGTAACACAACTTCTTTTAAGCTACTATATGCGGTTGAATTTGAATATGTTTCAAAACAGCTCTCTCCAATTCCAGTAATTCCATCGCCAATTACGATTTTCTCAATCTGAGCAATCTTATCTGCGCCTAAATCAACAAACCAATCTGTTCGATTTCCATAATTATAGTCTGGAATTGCTATTGGCTCCGTACATTTAAAATATAATGTTTTTTCATTTTCATCATATTTATAAAGAATACGATTTTCATTTATCAGAGTTGTAAGTGGCTTCCATCCTTCATTTGTGTCAGAATCACCTGCATCTACAATAGCATCTTCTCCAGCCTCTGAACTGAACAGATCTGTATCTCCTGTCTGGTCAGAAACAGCTGCATCATCTTCGCTTTCTTCCGGTTCTGTTTCTTCATCTACAGATACATCCAGTCCCTCTGCATCCAGATCATCCTCAAAGGATACATCTGCCTGTATATCCTGTGCATCTGCACTTACTGCCATTGGGCTTGCTGATACTAACATCATGGACATTGCCAGTAAACAAGCCAGATATTTCTTTTTCTTCATTTTTACCCTCCTGTAATCATGCACTGTTTTTAGTTTTGCCAACGAATCCACCTGAATTTAACAACAAAAAACAGAGCCTCCTTGTTCACAAGAGTCTCTGTCCTCTAAAGCGTGTTACATATACCGACTTAAAACAATAAAAACTGTTTCTTACGGCTATAAAAATAGTTCCGGAATCTCACCGGATCATCTTAAACTGCTCATCCATACGATCAGACCACGCCTGGTTATTCTGCTGGTGTTTTCGTTGACTCCAGTATATTACCCGGGGGGGGTATGTCAAGGTCTTTTTACAATTTTGCCCATCATTTTTTTCGATTTGTTGCTGTTCACTCCGTTCAC
>OLNG01001334.1_pt1 | contig 13190 bp, 15 predicted proteins | sample 1643091 | NCBI WGS metagenome assembly OLNG01 (sample SAMEA3136661, study PRJEB25190) | human gut metagenome | biome: human gut; feature: human-associated habitat; material: faeces | place: Austria | collected 2013 | reverse complement strand
CTTTACAGCGAAGTGCGATAAAACGCATCTCAAAGGTTGTCATTTCTGCACCGGAACGGATTCCCATTGCGTATCCGGCTCCTGTGTTGAATGGCGGATACCACATTTTATGTCTGGAAAATCCCGGATTGTTTGGTTTGTAGAGACCGGCAGCTCCGCCTGTTGCAATCAGAACAGCTTTCGCATGGATCACATAGGCAGTTTCTTCCATGATGGAAAAACCGACAGCTCCGTAGACTCTTCCATTTTCCGTAAGAAGGTCTGTGATGTTTACGTAGTTGAGAACATCTACGTTTTCACTTTTATATACGGCATCCGCAAGAAGTGGTTTGAAGTTTTCGCCATTGATCTTAATGTTACGGTTTCCTCTTGCCACATAGTCTCCGTTTTCATCTTTAAGGATCACGAGACCAAGTTTTTCCATATCTGCCGTTACTTCGTTAAATTCTTCTGCGGCTGTCAGAAGGAGGTCGTTTCTGACGATTCCTGCCGCATCTTTAGTTGCGTAATCTACGTAGTCCTGTGGTCGGCGGCCTTTTACAATATAGGCGTTGATCGCGTTGACACCTGCTGCAAGACAGCCGCTTCGTTTGATATTTGCCTTTTCTGCAACAAGAATGTTAAGTCCAGAGTTTCTGCTGATTGTGAGTGCGGCATAACAGCCTGCAGTTCCGCCGCCTATGATCAGGACATCTGTATGTAAATGTTTTACCTGTAAGGGTTTGCTCATGGTTTTTTCTTCCTTACTTTATTCTGTGATCTCGATCTCGTGGATCGTGACATTTTTTTCTTTGTCGATTCCGAACGCTTTGAGTACCGGATTTCCTTCTTCCATAAGGGAGAGGATAAGGTATTCAATGGTCGGGTCAAATGCCAGGCGTTTGTCTTCTTCGGATGGGCGGGATGGGGATTCCGGATGGGAATGGAAGTTTCCGATGATCTTGTATCCGTTTGCTCTGGCATCTTTGAGGGCTGCAAGCTGCTCTTTGGGATCCATGGAAAAATGTTCTCTGCTGGCATCCACATTTGTGAGGAGATAGACCTTCGTGACGGTGATTTCTTCGTCTTCTTCTGTTCCTGCAAGGAGGCCGCAGGATTCATTTGGAAGGCCGGCGGTGCAGTGCTCCAGGATGGTGTTGTAGTCTGATTTCTTAAAATATAATTTCATAATATGAATTCCTCTAATAACTGCGTGTACACGATAAACAGTTCACCGAAGACACGCTCTCGCTGCCTTCGATGAAGTATTTGATCACGCACACGTGAGATTGTATAAATTTACATATGCATATCGCACTCGGCCTGCTCGTAATCAATCAGCTTCGTGATAGTAGGATGATCACCGCATACCGGGCAGTCATGGTTCTTTGGAAGTTTAATGGTACGGAAAGTCATAGACAGTGCATCATAGGTAAGAAGTCTTCCTGTGAGAAGTTCTCCTTTGCCGATAATGTATTTGATTGCTTCCATTGCCTGAAGGCTTCCGATGACTCCACCCATAGCTCCGATAACGCCGGCCTGTTTACAAGTCGGTACTGCGTCCTTCGGCGGCGGATCTTTAAATACACATCTATAACATGGTCCTTCTCCTGGAACATAGGTCATAAGCTGGCCTTTGAAACGGATGATTCCTGCATGAGAGAATGGTTTCTGTGCCATGACACAGGCATCATTGATCAGGAATTTTGCCGGAAAGTTATCGGTTCCGTCAATAATAAAGTCGTAGTCTTTGATGATATCCATGATATTCTCGGATGTGATGAACTTGCGGTATGTATTTACTTTGACATCCGGATTGATTGCCTGCATAGTTTCTTTTGCCGACTTTACTTTTGCTTTTCCAAGGTCTGCTGTTGTATGGATAACCTGTCTCTGAAGATTGGAAAGATCAACTTCATCCGCATCGGCAATTCCGATCGTTCCTACACCTGCTGCCGTCAGATACATAGCTGCCGGTGCTCCAAGTCCACCTGCCCCAATAATCAGTACACTGGCGTTCAGGAGTTTTTTCTGTCCTTTGGCACCAACCTCTTTGAGGATGATATGACGGGAATAACGCTCTAACTGTTCATTCGTAAATGCCATTATCTTGCTCCTCCTCCCATGAAGTACAGGAATTCGATTTCATCACCGTCTTTCACTTCTGTGGATTCAAAAGCTCCACTTTCTACGAATTCATCATTGATAGTTACTGTAACATACTGTGGTGTTTCTACATCCTCTTTCTCAATCAGTTCTTTAACTGTAAGTCCTTCCGGATATTCTTTCTTTTCTCCTGCTACTTTGATAAACATAATGATTATTCTCCTTTTATATATTTGATCACGCACACATAAACTTATTAAATAAACTTATCAAAGATATTCTTCAAACAGTGCTTCTACTTCTTCCTGTTCTTTCAGTCCGACTACTTTCCCCTTCTGTTCTCCGTTCACAAAACAGATCACCGTCGGAACAGACATAACCTTATATTGCTCAGCAAGTGCCTTATCATAATTTACGTTCACTTTGTAAATATAAACAGTATCCTCATGTTCATCTTCGATATCCCCAAGTATTCCTGCCATCTGTTTGCATGGAATACAGGTATCAGAGTAAAAATCAACGAGGACCGGCTTATCTGCTTTTAACACTTTTTCTTCGAAATTCTCTGCATTGATTCTGAGTGCCATATCATTCATCCTCTACTTTCTTAACGATCAGGGTAAATGTATCATCCCCATTGTCTTCCAGTTTCAGAATCTGATGTCCTTCTTCTTTAATACTTCTCGGAACATTCTGTACCGGTTCTCCATTATTCATACGAACAGCAAGAATCTGTCCGTCATCAAGTTCCTCCAGCGCAACCTTTGCTTTTACAAATGTTACCGGACATACAACATCCGTAATATCTACGGTATCATCAATTTTATAATCAGCCATCATAAGCTCCTTTCAGTACTTCGTACAGTTTTTCTTCTCCAACTCGATCAATTGTAAATTTGAATCGCTCTCCTGCATTTGCATGATCTGCAAAAAACTGGATGGCTGCATCTGTCACACGGAACAGCTGCTCTTCAGAAGTGATCAGTGGAAGGAATTCTCTTCCCTTACTGATATGATTTCCAAAAGTACCACCAAACGATACAAGAAATGCCTCATTTACATCCCATGCATCTACCGGACAGGATTTTGCACATCTGCCACAATAGTTGCATTTTTCATTATCGATGATCAGTTTATCATCCTGGAAAGAAATTGCTTCTTCACGACATGCCTTTTCGCAGACACCACAATGAATACAGGTATCTTCTTTCCAGTTGATCTGTGCTGCTCCCTTGATTCCAACATCATTTTCTTCTGCTTTGAGGCAGTTGTTCTGACATCCCGTCACACCAAATTTAAACTTGTGAGGAAGTTCTCGTCCAAAATATCTTTCGTTTAATTTTACTGCGATGTCATAGCTGTTGATATTTCCACTTGGACAGACTGCATTGCCCTGACAGGCTGTTACTGTGCGGACTCTCGGTCCACAGACACCCGGACGACATCCACCTTTGGCAAGATCTGCTGTTACATCATCAATATCGTCTAATTTAATAAAAGGAATCTCAACTCCCTGTCTGGAAGTCAGATGAACATATCCATCTCCGTATTTTTCTGCAACTTCCGCAATCTTTTTGAGGTTCTCTGCCGTAAGAGCTCCACCAACGCAGGCAAGTCTGAGTGAAAAATTATTTTTCTGTTTCTGGCGCATAAATCCGCCTTTTTTTAAGGTTGCGTAATCAACTTTTGCCATTTTCGTCATCTCCTTCTATTACTCTTTTGAAATCTTCTTTCAAATCTTCTATATCTTCTATTCCTACACTGATTCGAATCATATCATCATAAACTCCTGAGAGTTCTTTTTCCTCCTGTGACAAATGAGCTGCTATCGTACTCGATGGATGAATCACTAGTGTCTTGGTATCTCCAATATTGGAAACCAGCCATGGAATTTTCAATTCATTTAATATCTGAAACGCTCTTTCTTTGCTTTCTGTTCTTAATGTAATGATTGCTCCAAATCCACCATGGAACTGTTTTGCCGCAATCTCATGATATGGATGTTCCTTAAGTCCCGGATAGGAAACCGTAATGCCGTGTCCTAATCCATTCAGAAACTCCGCCAGCCCCATGGCGTTACTACAGTGGCGCTGCATTCGAAGACCAAGTGTCTCAAGTCCCAGATTATTGAGAAAAGCATTCTGTGGTGCCAGACAGGCTCCCATGCTTCGAAACAATCCGTTTCGCAATTTAGCAAGATAAGCAAAAGGTCCAAACTTTTTGAATTTTTTCATTCCTGGATATTTATCTGCATCCCATTTAAACTTTCCGCCGCTTATCAGTATACCACTGATTGCATCACTGCTTCCATTGATATATTTAGAAGAGGAATGAATAACTACATCTGCTCCAAGTTTCAATGGATTGATCAGATAAGGTGTCGCTACTGTATTATCCACAAGAAATGGAATTCCATATTTATGTGCAATTTCTGCAACTCCCTGAATATCCGTGACATCCAGTTTCGGATTTCCGATTGTCTCAGCAAAAACAGCTCTGGTCTCAGGGGTGATTTCCGCCTCAAAAGCCTGCGGTGTATTGACTTTTACATAAGTTGTCGTAACACCATATACTTTCAGCTCATCCAGAAGTTCCACAGTTCCTCCATATAAGCCAGCTGCTGCAACAACATGGTCTCCTCTCTGAAGGACATTCATAAGAGCCATGCTAAGTGCCGCCATGCCGGAAGAACACGCCACACTTCCAATCCCGCCTTCAAGCTTTGCCATCCTTTTTTCAAAAGATTCTATCGTCGGGTTGTTGATTCTTGTGTAAGAATACCCAGCCATTTTATTTGAAAAGATTTTCTCAAGTTCCTCAGCTGTATCATGACGGAATGCACTGGACTGGTAGATCGGTACCTGTGTCGCACCGTGAGGATTGTTACCCTCTGTCCCATGAAGCAAAGTTGTATTAAAACCGTATTCTTTCATTCCTGTGCTCCTTTTTTCTTTTCATTTGTGTTGGTATTACTATATACCTATAAACATACCATGTCAATAGGTAATGTATGCTTTTTTCCATTTTTTCTATAAATTTACAATTTTAAACTTTATTACGCAGAAAAAAAGAACAGCCACTGTACTTCTGACAGTTCTGTTCTCTTGATCCGACAGCTATTTTACTTATTCTGATCTGCCCTTTGTTCCGCGCTATTCATCAGATTACATAGTCTCCTGTATCTGTGCTCTGCTCCAGAAGGTCTTCCAAAGTAATTCCGTCAAAATATTCATTGAGCAGCTTATAGAAACCTTCCCACATCTGCAGTGTTTTGCAGGATGACGCTCTCTCGCACTGATTCGGATGATCATCCAGACAGGCAACCGGTGCCATTGAACCTTCCGTGATACGCAGGATACTTCCGATCGTATATTCAGCAGGAGTCCTGACCAGGCGATACCCTCCACCTTTTCCTCGAAGCGCTTTGACAAATTTCTGTTTGCTCAAGACAGAAACAATGGACTCGAGATATTTCTCAGAAATCTCCTGTCTTTTCGCAATGTCCATTAATGGAATATACTCTCCATTATTATGTTCTGCAAGATCCAGCATAACGCGGATCGCATAACGTCCTCTCGTTGATATCTTCATGAAATCCCCTCCATAAACCTATTATACCACAAGGTTATAGGGAAAACAAGTGTCAATCATCAGATTACAAGATAATCTTCTCTTGCAGAGCTGTTCTCCAGTGCATATACTTTGTTTTCTTTTATTACAAAAAGCCGCTGTACAAACACATCCACTTTTTCTCTCTGACGGACCAGGGGTTCATCCAGTCCTCTTCTTGCAGACAGCACAACTTCTTCAAGTTTCAGCTGAAGTTCAAAATAACTGCCTCTGAAGGCCACACGTTCAACATCTGCTTCCGATGCAGAACTTTTGTATTTCTGTACTTCATTTTTTCTGGTCACCTTTACAAACTCAGGACGTACAATTGCATATTCTGCACCCGGAATATCTTCAAAGTAATTGAAGACATGATAATCCCTGACTGTAGCCGCCTGTCCAAAAAAAGACGCACTAAAAGCAGTTTCAGGACTCTGATATACCTCTACCGGGCTGCCTTTCTGTTCAATATGTCCCCGGTTTGTAATAATGATCTCATCTGCCACTTCAATTGCCTCATCCTGGTCATGGGTAACAAAAATACTGGTGATCCCAAGTTTTTCAATCATATCCTTCAACCACGTACGAAGTTCCTGTCGGATTTTTGCATCAATCGCTGCAAACGGCTCATCCAACAGAAGAAGCTGCGGATTTGGTGCAAGAGCTCTCGCAAAAGCCACTCTCTGTCTCTGACCACCGGAAAGTTGACTTGGATATCTTTTTTCAAGTCCTTTCAGTCCGATCAGTTCAATCAATTCCGTTACTCTTTTTTTAATATAGGTTTTATCCGCTTTCTGTACTTTCAGACCAAATGCAATATTGTCATAAACTGTCATGTAACGAAATAACGCATAACTTTGAAATACAAATCCTATTCCACGTTCGCTTGCCGGTATATCATTCACTACTTTTCCGTCAATAATGATCTCCCCGCTGTCTGGCTGTTCCAGTCCCGCAATCATACGTAGTATTGTCGTTTTTCCACTTCCACTTGGTCCAAGCAGACCGATCAGTTTTCCCTTCTCAATCCCGAAGGAAACATGATCTGAAGCTTTATAGTCCCCAAAGGTTTTATTGATATCTTTTAATTCCACGTACATTATGCTTCCTCCTCTTTTTTGCCTTTATACTCCATGATGCTTCGAATGACCAGAAGAATAATTGCCATGATTACCAGAATTGATGATACAGCAAATGCCGGAACATACTGGAATTCATTAAATAAAATTTCTACATGCAGCGGCAATGTATTCGTCAGTCCCCTGAGATGACCTGACAGTACAGATACTGCGCCAAATTCCCCCATGGCTCTTGCAGTACAGAGTACGATTCCATACAACAGCGCCCATTTGATATGTGGAAATGTTATTTTTGAAAAAATCGTCCATCCTTTTGCACCCATAAGTGCTGCTGCTTCTTCCTCATCCGTTCCAATCGACTCCAGTACTGGAAGCAGTTCACGAAAAACAAATGGAAATGTTACAAATACAGTCGCCAGAATGATTCCCGGAACAGCAAATACAATCTGGATATTTGCTTTTTGCAGATACGGGTAAAGAATGCTCTGTTTTCCAAATACAAGAAGATAGATCAGACCTGCAATGATTGGCGAAACCGTGACTGGTACATCGATCAGAGTCGTCAGAAATTTTTTCCCTTTAAACTGAAATCGCGTCACTGCCCAGGCTGCACATAAGCCCAAAACAGTGTTACATAATACCGCAATGACTGTTGCTTTTAACGTCAGCATCAGTGCAGCGATCGTAAAAGAATCTGTCACCGCTTCCACATAAACCTGCCATCCTTTTTTCAATGCCTCCGTTACAACTACAAACAAAGGAAGCACCAGCATAACAAAAAGAAAGAGAATGCTGATTCCGATCAGCAGATATTTGACCAGCTTTGATTCTTTTTTCTTACCCATCACGCATTGCCTCCTCTCAGTCTTTTTGAATTGCGTGCCTGCATCAGATTCATCAGAAACAGAATCAGGAATGAAGCCACCAGCATAACCAGTGCAATGGATGTGGCACTTTTATAATCAAATTCCTGTAATTCAGACATAATGATCAATGGTGTGATCTCTGTTTCATACGGTCTGTTTCCTGCAATAAATACTACGCTTCCATATTCTCCCAGGCATCGTCCAAATGCAAGTCCGGTTCCAGTCAAAAGCGGCGGTAAAAGTTCCGGAAGAATCACTCTTCGAAAAATATAGGCTGGCTTTGCGCCCATAACTCTTGCCGCTTCTTCATAAGAACCATCCAGTTTCTCAAGAACCGGCTGAACAGCTCTTGCTACAAAAGGAATCCCCACAAAGATCAGTGCAAATGTAATTCCAAGCTTTGTATAGGCAATCTTAATTCCAAACTTTGCAAAAAAGCTTCCGATCAATCCCTGATCCGAAGTAAGGGAAGTCAGAGAAATGCCTGCTACTGCTGTTGGAAGCGCAAATGGAAGCTCAATCATTCCATCCATGATCCTTTTTCCCGGAAATTCATAACGTACCAGCACCCATGCCAGGATCAGCCCCATCACTGCATTTACAAAAGAAGCTCCAAGAGCCGTAATAAAACTCACATAAAAACTGGATAAAATTCTTTTACGGGTTATAACCTCAATAAATTCATTAAACCCAAGTTGGGAAGAATAGATTACAAGTGACGCCAGCGGAATCAGAACAACAATGCTCAGCATAGTGATTGTCACACCCATCGTCAGTCCAAATCCCGGTATCACTCTTTTTTTGCTTTTTTTCATAATATCCACTCCTCATCTTCTAGTTTCCATAGATTCTGTCAAAAACTCCTCCATCTGCAAAATGTTTCCGCTGCACTTCCTGCCAGCCGCCAAAATCATCAATCGTCTTCAGTTCCATATTCAGATCAAAAACATCACTGTATTCCTCCAAAATTTCCTGATTGACCGGACGATAATAATTCTCAGCTGCAATTCTCTGTGCGTCATCAGAATACAGATAATTCAGATATTCCCTGGAAACTTCTTCTGTACCACGATTCTCTGCGACCTCATCCACAACAGCTACCGACGGTTGAGCCAGAACACTGATACTCGGAGCAATGATCTCAAATTCATCCGGATCATCTTTTACAGAAAGAAATGCTTCATTTTCCCAGGCAATCAGCACATCTCCCTGCCCGTTTTCTACAAAAGAGGTCGTAGCACTTCTTGCTCCGGAATCCAGTACCAGAACATTCTGGTATAATTTCTTTATAAATGCTTCCATCTTCTCTTCATCATTATTATATATTTTCTGAGCATAAGCCCAGGCTGCCAGATAATTCCATCGTGCACCGCCGGATGTCTTCGGGTTTGGAGTGATCACATCGACATCGTCTCGGATGAGGTCATCCCAGTCCTGGATATTCTTTGGATTTCCTTTCCGTACCAGAAATACGATCGTAGATGTGTACGGAGCACTGTCATCAGGAAGTTCTTCCTTCCATCCACTCTGAATCATGCCGGCATTTTCGATTGCATCAATATCATAATCAAGTGCAATTGTCACTACATCTGCCTGCAGGCCGTTGATCACTTCCAGTGCCTGTTTGCCGGAGCCTCCATGTGACTGGATCACATCAACATCCTGTCCTGTTTTTTCTTTCCAGTGTTCCTTAAAAATCTCATTATAGGACTCGTAAAGTTCTCTTGTCGGATCATAAGAAACATTGATGATATGTATGTTTGAACCTGCACCGGCATCGTAAGAACAGACGCCGGCAAATGCAGCTATTCCAAGTACTGATACCAGGCAGATGTTTCTGAATTTCTTTTTTATCATTTATTCCACTCCCGTTGGATGATCATTTCGTTAACATATGTGATTGGTATGTTTTACGTTAATGGCATTATATACCAATAAACATAGTTTTTAAATATGTTTATAAGAAAACGTTTGCACAGGTATATAAAAAAGCAGCTGCCATCATTTATGATAACAGCTGCAATCCTGCCGGAAGCTATTTCACATCATCGTAAGTATCAAGGAAATTATGTCTCACACCATCCTGTTTATACCCAATGACTGTATTCAGATTTACATTCTCAACACTTCGGAAAATATTATACTCAATTACCGGATCTTTCTGAGCGAGTTCGTGAATCAATTCCTTGATCTCTGCACGCTTGGAACCTTTTTCCGTGCCACCACAGGAAGCACAATGCTCCGTAAAACGACACGCACACTGAATAAAATGAAGGTCATTGTAGTTCGCCCAGTGAATGATATCCGCCTCACGGATCAGATACAGCGGGCGAATCAGTTCCATTCCCTCAAAATTTGTACTGTGAAGCTTCGGCATCATCGTCTGTACCTGCGCACCGTAAAGCATTCCCATCAGGATCGTTTCAATAACATCGTCATAATGATGCCCTAACGCAATCTTGTTGCAGCCAAGTTCCTTTGCTTTGCTGTATAGATAACCTCTTCTCATACGAGCACAGAGATAACACGGTGACTGTTCCTCAGATGCTACAATATTAAAGATATCCGACTCAAATACTGTGATCGGAACATTCAGGATCTGTGCATTATCTTTGATCGTCTGATAGTTAATCTCATTGTATCCCGGATTCATTACAAGAAAGACAACTTCAAAATTCTTTTTTCCATGACGGGAAAGCTCCTGAAACAACTTTGCCATCAACATGGAATCTTTTCCACCAGAAATGCAGACTGCAATTTTATCACCATCCTGCACCAGTTCATATTCTCTGATTGCCTTCGTAAACCGTCTCCAGATAGGTTTGCGGAATTTCTTGATAATGCTTCGTTCAATGTCCTTTGTACGCTGTTCCGCTGCATTGTGATCAGCCATCATTTTGCTGAGCTTCATCTTAAGCCATGCACGATAGCCATTTTTGATGCTGTAGATTTCATATCCCTGTTCTGTCAGCTCTTCTGCGATTTCTTCACTCTTCTGACCGGTATAACAGAGCAGGTAAACCGGACAGTCTTTACGTATTTCATCCATATGCGCTGCCAATTCCTCCCAGTAAATATTGACCGCACCAGGATAAGTCTCCTTCTCAAAATCCGCGGCATCACGGATATCTATGATCTGCTTTTCTCTTGTATCTTCCTGTAACTCTTCAATTGTTCTAATACACATATCAATCTTCCTTATACTTTTCTTATATACAGTAATCACTCCAGAAGCTCTCCGAAACATGAGAGCAGCTGTTTCTTACCAGCAGTTTCCCGGATAGTTCCATTCGGACTACTCCCGAATGGCCGCCTTTCATTCTGTCCAGAAGCAGATACAGGGCAAATCGTCCCATTTCTTCTTTTGGAAGACCAACTGTCGTCAGCATTGGTTTGGTAAACTGCGCTTCTTCAATATCGTCACTGGCTATAATGGATGGAGTAAAATACAGATTTCTGCACTTTCTGAGATATTTCAGTATACCCACAGCCGTGATATCATTTGCGCAGTAAATACCAGTCGGACAGTCCTCAGATTTCAAAAGCTTCTCCATTGCCTCATAGCCTTCTCTCTCTGTCTGATCTGTTTCTACTACATACTCCGGTATGACATCCAGGTTATTTTTCTTCAACGTATCCAGATAACCAACATAACGATCTTCATTTCTGCAGCCGCCTACATATCCGATGTTTCTATGACCAAGCGAGATCAAATGTTCAACTGCCATCTGTGCAATTTTCTTTCCATCGCACAAAACCTCATCAACTTCATAATTTGTAGAATTTCGATTAACAGATACAACACTTCTGTATTTCTGATTCAGTTTCTTCAAAGCAAGCGGATTACAGCGTCCAATGATGATCAGTCCATCTTTATTTTCTTCTGTCTCAGTATACATTCGCTGAATGATCTGGTCAAGATTTTCTCTTCTGCATTTTCGATCATCAGAAAAAAGCGGCATATACCAGACTTTTGATAAAATACAGTTATGTTCATGTATCTCACTTTCTACAACCCTGAGCAATTCTGTAAAAAAAGGATCTGTTCTGGATTCATCTGTACGTGTCATAAGGACATTGATATACCAGATTTTGCTTTCTTTTGCCTGTGTTCCCTTTTTCAGGTTACGTGCCGCCTCATTTGGAACATAATTCATTTCCATGGCAATTGACCAGACTTTTTCTCTGAGGCCAGGCACTGAACATTTGTAATCCGGCCGGTTCAGGATACGTGATACGGTTGATATAGATACTCCTGCTTTTTCTGCGATCTTTTTGATTGACATATGTATTTCCTCTCTCTGCCTTCCTTCGACAGATCTCAGTAAAAAAAGAACCGGAAGTCAGGACAGCCCTGTGTCTCTAACCCCCGGTAATATTCAGATATAGTACATTTCCTGTTTATCATAGTGATCGGAATAATATCCGCTCATTTGTGCCAAAGTTAAATTTGACAGAATCTGATCGAGTTCCTGGTTGACGGAATCCACCACCAGTTTCTGAATCGTGTCAGAGATTCCTTTATAACTGTTTTCCGCCAGAACATCCTCATCTTCAAGGTGGTAACTGCCCTCCAGTGCTTCCACCACAGATGCAACCGTAATCTCGTCAGCAGCTTTTGCCAGATTATATCCTCCCTGGGAGCCTTTGACACTTTTTACTATGCCTGTTCTGCGGAACGAGGCAAATATGTGTTCCAGAAACTGGAGAGAAATGTCATTTCTCTCAGCAATGGTTTTCAGGGCTACCGGTGTGGTGGACGGCTGAGCAGCCAGATCCACCAACGCAGTGAGACCATATCTGGTTTTTTTACAGAATTTCAATTACTGGATTGCTTTGAAAGCTTCGTCCAGATCCTGAATGATATCATCGATGTTTTCTGTTCCGATGGAAAGACGGATTGTGTTCGGTTTGATACCCTGATCCAGAAGCTCTTCTTCTGTGCACTGGCTGTGTGTGGTGGTTGCAGGATGGATAACCAGTGATTTAACATCTGCTACGTTTGCAAGCAGAGAGAACAGTTCGAGGTTGTCGATGAAGTCTTTGGCTGTCTGTGCATCTCCCTTGATTTCGAATGTGAAGATAGATCCACCACCATTCGGGAAGTATTTTGCATACAGTGCCTTCTGGCTTTCATCATCTGTTACAGACGGATGATGAACTTTTTCTACCTGCGGATGATTATTCAGATACTGAACAACTTTAAGAGCATTTTCTACGTGACGTTCTACACGAAGAGACAGTGTTTCAAGTCCCTGCAGGAAGATGAATGAGCTTACTGGAGAAATAGTTGCTCCTGTATCACGAAGAAGGATTGCACGGATCTTTGTAACAAATGCAGCCGGTCCGCATGCTTTTGTAAAGCTGATTCCATGATAACTCGGGTTTGGCTCTGTCAGAGACGGGAACTTACCGGAAGCTTCCCAGTCAAATTTACCACCTTCAACGATGACACCACCGATTGTTGTTCCATGTCCACCGATGAATTTTGTTGCAGAATGAACAACGATATCAGCACCGTATTCGATCGGTCTTACAAGGTATGGTGTTG
>OLNG01001319.1_pt1 | contig 13324 bp, 9 predicted proteins | sample 1643091 | NCBI WGS metagenome assembly OLNG01 (sample SAMEA3136661, study PRJEB25190) | human gut metagenome | biome: human gut; feature: human-associated habitat; material: faeces | place: Austria | collected 2013 | reverse complement strand
CCATGCTCACGATCCTCGTCGATGTCACGGATATTGTTCACCATCATGATCAGGCAGGAGAACAGGCCAGCCGCCACAGCACCCAATAGTCCGCCGACGTCCACCGTGCCGCACAGCGCGTATTCGGTGCCCAATACCGCAGCCAAGCCGAAGAACAGGAACACGCCGACTTCTCCCAGCCCGACGTATCCATACGGATGCTTGCCACCGGTGTAGAACCAGCCGGCCAGCAAGGAGGCCACACCCACGGCAAACAGCCACCAAGCTTGGGAAATCACGATAGCGGCAATGCCGCATATGCAGGCGATGGCGGCGCAAATCATCGCCGCGAACAGTACATGCTTGGCCGGTACCAGTCCGGATGCGGTCAGTCGCTGGGGTTTGCCTGATTTCGATTCGTCCGTGTCACGCCCGGCGTCAGTGCCGCGGATGCCATCGGAATAGTCGTTCGCATAGTTGACGGCGATTTGCAGGAACAGCGCGACTAGCAGGCACAGGATGGTCACCGGCCAGAATCGGTCCATCAGCAGGGTCTGCTGTTCACGGGCCGTGGCGCAGGAGGCCGGTTCGGGATATATTGCGATGCAGGTGCCCGACTGCTCGATATGCGCGTATGCCATCGTCGCCCCAACCATCACCGACGCGATGGAAGTGGCCAAGGTCTTGGGACGCGCGCCCCGAACCCACAAGCCGATGGACATAAGCAATCCTTTCATATATAACTCGGCTCCCCTCTCTGAGGGGAGCCAGAGTATGCCTAATCAGCCAACGAGCGGCTTGACCAGCGGGAAGGTGATGGTCTCGCGAATCGTGGCACCGGTCAAGGCGATAAGCAGTCGATCAATACCCATACCCATACCGCCGGCCGGAGGCATGCCCACGCCGAGAGCCTCGAGGAAGTCCTCATCGATGTCGCAAGCCTCTTCGTCGCCAGCGAGCGCGTCCTTGGCCTGAGCCACGAAACGTTCACGCTGCACGATCGGGTCGTTGAGCTCGGAGTAGCCGGTAGCCAGCTCGAAGCCGCGCACGTAGAGATCCCACTTCTCCACCACGCCGGGCTTGGTGCGGTGGCCCTTGACCAGCGGGGAGGTTTCGACCGGGAAGTCACGCACGAAGGTGGGCTCGTAAAGCTTGTCCTCGTAGAAGTGCTCCCACAGGTGTTCGACGAGCTTGCCGTGGTTCTCCACGTCGTCGCGCTCTACGCCGAGCTTGTCGGCGATGGCGCCCAGGTGCTCAACGGAGGTGCCGGGGGCGTCCGGGCCGCCGTTCGGCACAATCTCCTCGCCCAACGATTCGGACAGGGAGTCGTACATGCTGATGGTCTTCCATTCGCCGCCGAAGTCGTATTCGGTGCCGTCGAGCAGGGTGACCTTGTGCGAGCCGTAGACGTCCATGGCGGTCTTCTGCACGAGCTCCTTGACCAGCTGGCCGATGGAATCATAGGTGCCATAGGCCTGGTAGGCCTCGACCATGGTGAATTCGGGGGCGTGCGTGGCGTCGACGCCCTCATTGCGGAAGTCACGGTTGATTTCGAACACGCGATCGATGCCGCCGACCAGGCAGCGCTTGAGGAACAGTTCCGGGGCGATGCGAAGGTACAGGTCAAGGTCGAAGGCGTTCATGTGCGTGGTGAACGGGCGGGCGGCCGCGCCACCGTGCAGGGTCTGCAGCATCGGGGTTTCGACCTCGAGGAAGTCGTGGTCGTCAAAGGTGCGGCGCAGGGAGGCCACGGCCTTGGAGCGGTTGCGCACCATGTTGCGGATGTTCTCGTCCGCGATCATGCCGATGTACGGCTTGCGGGTGCGGGTGTCTTCGTTCAGGTCCTTGTGCAGGGCCGGCAGCGGCTGCAGGGCCTTAGAGGCGATAGCCCACTCAGTGGCGAATACGGACAGCTCGCCGGTCTTGGAGGCGATGACGCGGCCCTTGAGGTACAAGTGATCGCCAAGGTCGACGAGCTGCTTGAACTGCTTGAGCGAATCGGCGCCAATCTCCTTCTTGGAGATCATGCCCTGAATCTTGGTGCCGTCACCGGCGGACAGCTGCACGAAGCACAGGCCGCCCGCGTTGCGCAGGAACAGCACGCGGCCAGCAATGCCGACCATGTCTTCGGTCTCTTCGCCAGCCTCGAGCTTGCCGTCATACTTGGCGCGGACCGCCTCGATGGTGTCGGTGACGTCCAAGTGCACCGGGTAGGGGGCGATGCCGGCCTCAAGCATCATCGCGCGCTTGGCCACGCGCATCTGCACCTGCTCGGGGTGGGCCAGCGGGCCGAACTCCTTGTTGGAGGGGTCCACGGCTTCGTCCAGCGTGGCACCGGACTTGATCTTCTCGCGGATGGTGGCGTCCTGCTTGAGCAGCATTTCCGCACGTTCGACGGTGCTCATCTGCGGGACGGCCGGGGTTTCATTCTCAGTGTTTTCGGTATTTTCGACAACTTCAGCCATGATTCATCAGTGTACGCAAGGCCGGCGATTATGAGCCCGGCAGACCGCACGGCCATCTGAACACCCGCTCACATGACGCAAAACCGGCCCTGCACAAGGCTTGAGAGACCTGTACACATGGCGAATCCACCATCACGCAACACTCGCGACATGCCGATTTGCATTGTCCACCACCACAATGTAATATCTACATCTGTTGCCAAACGGGCTGTAGCGCAGCTTGGTAGCGCGCTTCGTTCGGGACGAAGAGGCCGCGGGTTCAAATCCCGCCAGCCCGACAACTGGACCGGATTGTTGAGAAATCAGCAATCCGGTTTTTCGTTTCCTGTCCCAACAATCAAACCAAGCGATCGAACAGCGGTAAACAACCCGCCGCACACAGCGACAAACCACATCACGGCAAGCCCCCGTATTTGTTGGCGGACCACCGTAATATATCGCTCGAATCAATCGATTGCCGCACTGTTTTTGTAAGTAATACTGAAGTAATTAGAGGAACCATGAAGAAGAGTCTGCTTGCACTGGCTTCGGGCGCGTTCATTCTCGGTGCCGCCGAGTTCGTGATGATGGGCATTCTGCCGCAGGCCGCGGCCGCCACCGGCGTGGACATCCCCACCGCAGGCCATTACATTTCCGCGTATGCGATCGGCGTGTGCTTCGGCACACTGATTCTGGTATTCGGCCGCAAGGTGCCGCCGAAGGACCTCATCATATTGTTTATGGTGATTGCCTTGGTGGGCAATCTGGCTTCCGCATTCTCCGTCAATGCCGCCATGCTGGTCGTCGCACGATTCGTCGCCGGCCTGCCGCACGGCGCATTCTTCGGCACAGCCACACTCATCGCCAAGACTCTGGCGGAGGAAGGCAAGGAGGCGCAGGCCGTATCCGTGATGGTCACCGGACAGACCGTGGCCAATATGCTCGGCGTACCGGCGGGCACCTTGATGGCCGAGTTCCTTTCCTGGCGTCTTGCCTTCGGCATTTTGGCCGCTTGGGCGGCAATGACGATTGTGCTGGCGTCGGCGTGGATTCCGTACGTTGCACCGATCAAGGACGCAGGCATCGCCGGTCAGTTCAAGTTCCTCACCCGCCGTGGCCCGTGGGTGATTTTGGCCGCCGTGTTCACCGGCAATGCCGGTGTGTTCTGCTGGTGGAGCTACGTCTCCCCTTGGCTGCAGAAAACCGGCGGATGGTCGTCTTCCCTGGTGCCGATGCTGATGATGCTTGCCGGCTTTGGTATGGTCATCGGCGGTCTGCTTGGAGGTCGTCTGACCGACCATTGGAGGCATGCCGGCGCGGCCGCAATAGGTCAGTCCATCTCCTGCCTCGGCTTGTTGCTGGTGCTTATCACTCCGGGTAATCAGCCGATGACCGCTGTACTGACGTTCTGGATCGCCATCGGATTGTTCTTTACTTCCGCTCCACAGCAATTGCTGATGACCGAAGCCGGCCAGGGCGGCGGCGAGCTGATCGCCGGCGCGGCTGTACAGGTGGCGTTTAACTTCGGCAATGCCATCGGCTCGATTGTCGGCGGCGCGATGCTCACCACCTTCTCGATGAACTATCGCTATACCGGCCTGGGCGGTATGCCGCTGGCTCTGCTTGCCGTAGGGCTGCTGGCCTTCTACTCGTGGCGCTGCGAAACCGATACCGACGCCATTCACCGCTTGCGCGAAACCAAGGTGGACTGAGACCAAGCTCACAGCAAACTCCCTGACGTGTTTGTTCACAGTATTAATAGACTGAAATCAGACACGATTCAGGGAGGTCTGGCGGTATGGATGAGGAAGCACTGCTCAAACAATTCGCCGCGCAATTCGCGCATGGTCCAGACGATGCCGACGACACCGATGCGGCGGCCGCAGCACAAGGTGCCGATTCCACGGCGAACCAGGTTGCGGACGATGCCGATCAATCGCCCGCAACCTTTGATACCCAACAATTCCTGAACGGACTGGACGCGATTTTCGATCGCCACACGGCCGCCACCGAAGCCGGCCCGTACTTGGAACAGGCGATGGTGGACGCGGAAAACGCCGGCGACGAGGCCGGACTGCTCACCGTGCTCAACGAAACGATGGGCTTCTATCGCTCGCAAGGTCGGCACAAGGAGAATCAGTGGATTGTGCAGCGAGCGCTGGAACTGGCCGCTCGTATGGGCTTGACCACCGGCACATCCGAGGCGTGGGCCACCACGCTAATCAATTGCGCCACCTCGATGCGCGCGGCCAAACAATACGATCAGGCCGAGGATTTGTATCATCAGGCGCAGAGTGTCTGCCGGCATTCGCTGGCGCCCACCGACCGTAGGCTCGCAGCACTGCACAACAATCTGTCGATGCTCTACAGCGAGACGAATCGGCCCGACAAGGCGGAACTGGAGTTGCGTGAAGCGCTGCGCATTATCGAAGCCTCGAGCGTGAACCCGGACGCGGATATCGACGTGTCCAGCTCGCACACGAATCTGGCGTTGACCCTGCTGACCGAACACAAGTTGGAGGACGCGCATTGGCATGCAGCCAAGGCGCTGGAAATCTATCGCACCGGCCATCTGGAACATTCCGCGCATTATGCCTCCGCACTGGCGGGCTTCGCGCAGGTGTGCTTTGCCGAGAGACGGTATGCGGATGCGGTTACTGGATACCGGCATGCGCTGGCCGTGATCGAGGAATGTTACGGCAAGGACACCGATTACTGGCGTATCACCGCCGACAATCTGCGGCAGGCCGAGGAAGCGGCGGCGCAGGCCGGGGTGACGGTTGACAATGCAGGTGTTGCCGGCGATGCAGGCGCGCTGCCCCAGTCCGGCTCGCGGCTGCCGAACAGCCCGGCACAGGGCAAGACCGGTGCGAACGCGGCATCTTCCCCATCCACCGTTTCGGTGTCGACCGGTTCTGCGGGCGCGGCCGAGGCCGTTTCCGCATGCCCGGTGTCCGGACTGAAGCTGGCCCGCGCGTTCTGGACGCAGATGGGCAAGCCGATGATTGCGGCGAAGTATCCGCAGTATGCCGGGCGTATCGCCGCCGGTCTGGTGGGTCATGGCTCGGAATGCTACGGATTCGATGATGCGTATTCGCAGGACCACGATTTCGGCCCGCGCTTCTGCCTGTGGCTTACGGATGAGGATTACGCGGCGATCGGCGAGCAACTTGAGGTCGATTACGAGGCACTGCCGCGCAAGTTCAGCGTGGATGCGCAAGGCCGCGTGACGTTCGAGGCGCATGCCAGGTCCGATGCTTCCGGAGCATTCCCCTCCGCAGGTGCAGGCTCCACCGTCATACCCGATGCGGCAAACGCACCCACCCCCGGCACCGCTACGCACGATACCGCCACTGCCGAGTCAGGCGCGGCGTCCTCTGATGTGGCGGAAGCGATGACGACTCCGATTGATGCACCGCTCTCCCCCGTCACGCCGCGCGCACAGGGCGCGAATCGCCGTGACGGCGTGTTCCGCATCGGTGACTTCTTTGAGTCGATCACCGGGTATCACACTGCGCCGGCGCAGACCGCGCCGCATGAGTGGCTAATGCTTCAGGAATCGACCTTGGCCGCCGCCACCAATGGCGAGGTGTTCGCCGATCCCACCGGTCTGTTTTCCAAGACGCGCCAAGGGTTCAAGAACATGCCCGACGATGTGCGGCTCGCGCTGATCTCCAAGCGACTCGGCATGATCGCCCAGGCCGGTCAATATAATCTGCCGCGTTCGTTGAAGCGCGGCGACGGCGCGGCCGCATGGCTGTCCATCCACGAGTTCGTGCAGGCCACCGCCTCGTTGGTGTTCCTGGTTAACGTGCCGATGGTGGTGGGCTATATGCCGTATTACAAGTGGCAGTTCGCAGCATTGCGCAAGCTGTCTGGCTCGATGTTCGCGCTGTTGCCGAACGTGGGCGAACAGTTGGAAACCGTGATGCGATTGAGTTCGGCAGCCTGCTATGGCGGGGCCGGATTTGGCGAAGGCGGCAAGGGCGCGGCTCCAGCAATCGAGAAAATCAACGATATTGTGGAGCAGATTGCGGTGGATATCGTCAAGGAACTCAAACGCGAACACCTGACCACGTCCGGCGAGACCTTCCTCGAATGGCAGCGCCCGTATGTCGAGGACCACATCGCCTCTGATGATCCGGTGCTTAAAAGTTTGTAGATTCAAGCTCCCTCTGCCACGGCTTCGCCGTGCCACCTCCCTCATCAGAGGGAGGTATCAGTGAAAGGAACGTCGATGACCAACGAACTGACTGATGATGAACTGCGCGAGGCTATTGTGCGTCATGAATGGGATCAGTTCCAGCGCACCAACAATGAGGGTGGACGCGCGGCATGCCAAGGCAACTGGCCGGTGTTCCACCAGATGCGGTTGGCCCAGTTCCTCACATGGGAGCGGCCATTACTCACCAGCTATGCCGCTGATCTTGACGCGGCCGACCACGTGGGCCGCAACCTCGTGACCGAAAAATACGGCCGCATGATGGCCTCCACCGCACCGGAAAATTTCACGAAGAACATAGAGCCGTATATTCCGCGTCTCTCTGAAGAGCGCGCGGCCCGTCAGGAACAGGTCATCGCCCAGCAGGTCGCCTGGGCCAAGGATTTCCGCGAGCGCTACCCCAAGCTCGGCGAGGCGATGCGCGCACTCACCACCACCGAAGACACACCATCTGCCACCTCATTCGAAACCTATCTGCGCGGCGAGCTTGGTACGTATTCCGACCAGACCTTCGAACGTTACGAAGCGATGATTGGCGAGCGCGCCGCAGCCAGCCCGCAACGCAATATCACTGAGGAAACCTTGTTGCACACAGTCCAGCTCGACGGTTTCGACACCTTAGAGGAGGCCGAAGCCTCCCAAGCGTAATACTCAGCCATTCACTGTGTATCGGACACCCCGACTGATGTACGTCGGCCGGCCATACCCAGGCCAACGCAATCTGCCGATCGCCCCACACCCAGACCACCAACGCAGCCTGCCCGCCAGGCCCCATTTACCAGCGCACATCGGCAGAATTACAGCGAGAATAGGCCCCAAAATGCCAGTGTCATCAGTGTGGCGAGAGTGCCGAGCGCTACCATCACGCATATGACGCGCCGCACACCGACGATATCGGCGCGGCAATACCAGACACGTTCCATTTCCCAAGCAAACAGCACCACCAACAGCATGGTCGCTATTCGCAGCACCACCCATCCGACGGCAAACAGCCGCGGTTGAGGCATAACCAATACAGCCGATACGCCTACGGCGCTCATATAGCCGTACAACAGCCCAGTAATCACCATCACCGCTGTGCCGATACCGGCAGATAAGCCGGCAATGCCGTGCAACGTACGCCGCTGGGCGACCCCCAGCTCACTCGGCGTCGCATGCATGGCCCGCACAGTCGCCACACTACGTCGCCCGGCCAGCAACGTCTGTAGCCAAGAAAACACAGTCAAGCCAATACCTAATATCGCCGCCATCACGATCAGCACGGGCCCTGCCACCATCAGACCGGCCAGCACGCCAAGCGAGCCGACGATACCGGATCTGGTACGTTGCGGCGCGGCGAAGCGCTGGTGAGGTGTCGCACCGGCGACTTGGGGCGTTGCCCATCCATCGGCTTTGGTTCCGGCAGTCACACCGTTCACCCAATTTTCCAGCGCTTGCGTATAGCCTTCGGCCAATGGCAGGTTCGGGGTGAATAAGCCCTCACCAGCCCGCATCTGATGGTTGCCGGCGAAATAGCGTACGGTGACGTTCTCGTTGCCGGACTTGTTGGCCGTGGCGATGATCCGCTGCGCCCCCTGTTCGATGGGCATGGCCGTATCGTAGGTGCCGTAGTTCACCAGCACCGGCATGGTGAGGGATTTCAGATACCGGTCGGCATCAAAGTCGGCATAGGCCAGATCAAATGGCGCGTAGTCCAGCGACATCAATTTGGCCATGTCTTTGACCACGGGCTTGGGCGCGCCGGCCTCATGCGTATAGGCGCTGACAGCCATGGCCATTTGCTCACGTCCATTGAACACCGGTGCGGATGTAAGTACGGCAAAGGCAATGTCTTGCCGTTTCGAGGTTAGAATCGTGGCGATCCAGGTGCCTTCGGATTCGGCGTAGATGCCCGGTTTTGGCGGGGTCCACGCCGCTTATGCCACGCAACACGTCGAGCGAACGCCCGTATTCGCGAGCAAAACGCGGGTAGTCGCGATGCAGCACGGTGTAGTTGTCGTTGCGCTTGGCCGGCACCAAGGTCACGATACCGGCAGAGGCCATGGCGTTGGCGATATCGCCGAAATCCTCGGCACCACTGGTACCGGACCCGTGAATGAACAGACAAGCCGGGCGTGGCCCGGGAGCGCCGACCGGTTCACGTAGTACGGCGGGTAGCGTGACGCCGTCGCCGGTCTTGATGGATAGTCGGGTTTCACGCGTACGATATCGCCCCTCGTGGGGAATGTTCGCATGGGCAGGGGTGATGGTGGTGTCGGCAGAAGCGATAACGATGTGCTTGGTGTAGGGCCGTGTGTTCCATTGCGGCATCATCGCCCAGCCAAGTGTGGCGAATACCAGCGTCATCGCCATCGCGGTGACGATGACGCTCGCTACCCGCCGCGCCGAAATCCGTTTCATAGTTACTATGCCTCCCCCCCATCAGCATAGAACGGTCGGCTCTTATCGGTCGGCTCCCGTCATAATGTGCTTCTACTGGGACCGTAATGCAATGGTTTGTAACGCTATTTTCTCTTCTTGACGGCACCGACTATGGCCCATACAACGGCCACTATTACCAGAATCAGTCCCACTACGGCGCAAATAATAGCCGTCAGCAATTGCGGATTCGGCGAGAACAACGAAATCATCCGATCCGGAGATATGTACCCGAAAACCAGCGCGATCACGCCGATAATCACGCCTAATAGTCCGAATACCACAGTAGGCGCGCTGGTGCTCTGTTTCTGGATGTTCTTGGCACTCTTGACATCCTTAGCATTCTGGACGTTCTTGGCGCTCTGGACGTTCTTGGAGCTCCCCCCAGGCTGGCATGGTTTGCCGGCGGTCTGAGACTGCCCATAGGGAGGTCGTGCTGAAGATGCTGCGTACATCGGCACATCATCGGCAGATGGAATCGGCCCACCATCTCCCTCCACGGCATCGGCAACTGTTTCCAGGGCAATCCGATCTGTGGTTGGTTCGATGGGCGATGGAGAGGCAGCTGTTGCCTGCGTATCCACATCCGAGACCGACGCATCCGCATGATTGTCGGGGACGGGCAGCACAGCCGTTTCGTCATCATCCGCTGCGGATGGCAGCACCGTGGTATCGGTTCGGTCATCGACGGTCACCATGGTTGTGGTCGCGGTGGTCGCGTCGGTTTCGGAAGGTATGGCCGTGGTCGGTGTCGCATCCTCGATGGAGGCGAATTCCTTGGTTTCATCAGTCATGATTCCATCTCCTAGTTGCAACGGCTTGATCATTCCGATTGTTCGGTTGTGTTCTTGCTTGTACTGTTGCCGTCGTATATATCGGCAAGCGGCTGGAACGTAGAGCCTTCCCAATCGGAGGCGTACACCACGTTGACACGTGCTTCCACCACATAGGGAATATTGATTTTTAATTCTGGGCCGTTGTCCGGCATGGCGGATTCCTTATACAACCATTCGTGATCAGGCCCATTGGTGGCACTTTCAGCTTCGAAGAAAACAAAGCTTGGACCCATGTAGTTGTTGTATACCATCTCGTATTTGCCGCCAACGTCACTCGAAGTGGAGTAGTAGGAGTCGGCGGTGCCGAAGGCGTAAGTGCAGGAATCCGGCAGAACGATATGCACTTGCGCCTGTGTTGCGGCTATGGTGATGGTACCGACCGGGCAATTACTGATGGAAGTTTTGCCATCCAGCATCTTCACCGTGTGCGGTCCATGTGTCTTGTCCCAATCGGACCAATCAATGATTGCCTGATCGGTGTTGTAGTTTTCACCGCTGAACGCCACACCTTGCTGCAATGTTTCAAACGTGGCATCGCTGGCATCGGCAACGAAGATGCCATCCTTTTGCACATCGTTCATGCCGTCGCTGTTTCTCGCACTGACAGATTGGCTCAGTGAAACAACAGTATTGATGCCGCTGGCACCAAGATCACGGTAGTACACGCCATACGTGCCTGAAACGATGGTCATGCAGAGCGCGCATCCACCGGCAACCAGTCCGAGAGGAATCAGACCACCGGTACGCCGTCCTCTGAATCCGAGAATGATGACCACCAGCCCCATCACTATGCATACTGCGGCAATCCAGATGGTACCCAGACGCATAATGCCGATAATGCCCATGTCGTTTACCCAAATCAGTCCCATCAGACCGGCAAAGGAGAGGAAGGTAAGGCCCAGTATGCTCAAGACCACGATTGGGCCCGCCGGCTTGCGGCGCTTGGACTCGGTGGGGGCATAGGCCGTCGCATTCATACGGTCGGGGGCAAACGGCCCGTTGGGTACTGTGCCGGGCATCGCGCCGGGCACAGTACCCGGCATCACGCTGGGCATCGACTGATAGACAGGCTGTGAAACAGGCTGTGAAACACTAGGCGCGGTTTGTGAAACAGGTTGTGAAACAGGTTGTGGAAAAGGTTGCGGAGCTGAATACAAAGGAGATTGAGGTACTGGTTGCGCGGCTGGATATGAGACAGGCTGTGGAGCTGGATATGACACAGGCTGTGAAACCGGTCGCGGCGCAGATGCCCCGAATCCGTACCCTTCCTGCTGGCGAATGCCGCTTTTGGCCAACAGCCATAGCGCTAAGGCGGCGAGCGCAATACAACCCCACCCCGCACCTGGAATCACGATTGCCACGGCGAGGAACAGGAAGCATCCCAGACAATTCCAGTCCCATTGGCCGGCAATGAGGTCCTCGGCCAAGATGTGCCCATCGCGTACATCCGGCATCAGAAACCAGCCGAGTGCGTACAGAGCTGCGCCAAAACCGAAGAACAATGTACATACAATCACCAACGCACGTACTAATGTGGGGCTCCAGCCAAGCCGTAAAGCGATGCCGCTGCATACGCCGCCGATCCACCGGTCGTCGCCGCGAACCAGTCCACTGGATCGCACCCAAGTGAAGAAGCGTCGCGATGTCTTGTTTTTTTGCGGACCAGGCTGCGGCTGTGGCTGATATGGATTCGCGTTTGGATTGCTCATGATTCCATTACACCGCCCGACCACTGCCACAACGCTCGGGGAACACCCTGATTGTTCCCTGAACACCGGGTAAAACCCCGGCCGCAACGCCCTGAGCGCGGCACAATAGGAGTATGACGTCATCTCCCGAACCATTGCTGCCCGCGCGCATGCCGTTGATGCGCCCCCGGCAGGGCCGTTGGCTCACCGGCGTGTGCAAGGGCATCGCCCTGCACTTGGGCATCGGCGTGGCATGGGTTCGGATTGCGTTCATCGCACTGACCGTCCTCTACGGCGCAGGCATCATCGCTTATGTATTCCTGTGGGTGTTCATGCCTGCCGGAGACCCGGTGGCGGCTGCGGCTCGCACAGTGCCCGTTAATCAGGCGCCGCTTGCGCGAGGCAATCAGCCACTTGCCGCTCATGACGACGAATCGGCTGCCGCACCGGAATCATTGTCCGAGGCCATCCAACGTGCTCCGAAACCGGCCGTCGTGGCATTGGCCGGTTTCGCGTTGATGGCCACTGGACTGTTGCTCACCAGCACCGGTGCGGATGTCCAGATTGTGTTTCCGCTGCTGGTAGGGTTGGGCGGCATCGCACTGGCATGGATGAATCTTAGTCCGCGAGGCACGCAGCTGTTGTCTATGTTGGGCGGCATCGCACTGATTTTCATGGGATGGGCATTGTATGTGCATAATGTCAGCATTCCTGGGTGGGGCACCTCTCCTCGACGCATTGTTGCCAGCGGATTCGTGATGATCGTCGGTATCGTGGTGGCGGTGATGCCGTGGGCGAACGCGATGCTGCAACGACTCACCCACGAGCAGGCATTGAAGGAGCGCGAAGAGGAGCGCGCGGACATGACCGCCCATCTGCATGATGGCGTGCTGCAAACGTTGGCGCTGATTCAGCTGAACTCCGAGGAACCGACCACCGTATTCGCCCTGGCGCGTAGCCAAGAGCGCGAGCTGCGCGAATGGCTGTATCAGGAACGTTCCACATCGGATCGTTCGGTGGGAGCCGGATTGAAGCAGATCGCCGCCGAGGTGGAGGACGAGCACGGCAAGCCGATTGAGGTGGTCACCGTGGGCGACGCGCGGCCGAGCGCCCAGACCGATGCGCTGCTGGACGCCACCCGTCAGGCGTTGGTCAATGCGGTCACGCATGGCGGCGAGCCGGTGTCTTTGTATTGCGAGGCCAGCGACACGATGGTTGAAGTGTTCGTGCGCGACCATGGCGAAGGCTTCGATATGGACGCCATTCCGCCCGACCGGCTGGGCATCCGCGAATCGATTATCGGCCGCATCAAACGGCGCGGCGGTACAGTGGAGATAGTGTCCAGGGCCGGCTGGGGCACCGAGGTCAGAATGCATATGCCGATCGCGCTGAAAGCGGCGCAGGGAGAACATCGATGAGCGAGAACGAGACAGCCAAGATTCGTGTGGCCATGGTCGATGACCATGAGATGTTCCGTGCGGGCGTAATCGCCACGTTGCGCGATTCCTTCGATATCGTCGGCCAAGCGGCGGACGTGCCCGGTTCGGTGGCGATGATCGCACAGACCAAGCCGCAGGTGGTGTTGCTGGATGTGCATGTGCCCGGCGGCGAGGGTGGCGGCGGTGCCGAGATCCTCGCCAAATCGCGGCCCTACTCCCCCACTACCGTGTTTCTGGCATTGTCGGTTTCGGATGCGCCGCAGGATGTGGGGTCGGTGATTCGCGCCGGCGCCCAGGG
>OLNG01001310.1_pt1 | contig 13394 bp, 8 predicted proteins | sample 1643091 | NCBI WGS metagenome assembly OLNG01 (sample SAMEA3136661, study PRJEB25190) | human gut metagenome | biome: human gut; feature: human-associated habitat; material: faeces | place: Austria | collected 2013 | reverse complement strand
CTTCCACTTTCATAGTTTCGCTGTCAGCAGTAAACGTATAATCACTTTCCACACGCTTTCCATTGATAAGAAGTTCTGCATTTTCTTCTTTCAACATCTGCCAGCCCACAAGTTTGTACTGTGTACCGATTTCTAAGCCCTCTAAGGTTACGGTATCAATGATTGTAACGTCTTTTCCAGCTTCAATCTCTTTGTTGCCGTCCTTATCCGTAGCGGTAGTATGTATCTTGATGATACGTTCTGTGATAAGTACGGTCTGCCCGTCGTCCTCAATGTCTTTGTGTTCTGCAACTTTCACGGGTTCGTCTGGATTACTTAAATCATACAATTCTTCAAAGGTAACAAGGTTCTTGCCACCTAAAGCAGACGCATTGAATGTATAGGAAATTTTCACTTTCATTTCTTCATCATCAGCGACAAAGGTATAATCGTTTTCTACACGTTTCCCGTCAATGATAAGCTCGGCGTTTTCTTCCTTTAACATCTGCCAGCCTTTGAGCTGATATTTTGTGCCTTTTGTAAGTCCGTCTAATTTGACCGTATCAACGATTGTTACCTCTTTTCCTGCAAGGATAGTCTTTTCGCCGTCTTTGCTGGTTGCTGTGGTATGGATAGAGATTTCTTTTTCGTATTCATCAGTTAAAGTCCCTAAATCAATCACAAGGTTATTTCTTGATACTACGATTTCAAAAGGTGGGATAAGTTCAAAGCCTTTGTTGCTATCGCAACGCATTTCTTCAATGATGTAGGTATCATAAGGTAACGCACCCTTGTTGTCGTCTGGTTCAGAAGTTCCAAACCACACACCGTCCTCGCTAGTCTTGCCTGCGTTGGTATTGTGCTTATGAGAAGCCCAGTCAGCAGAAGTGGAGAATTGCCCGTTATCATCAGTTACCACTACATGATTTTCGCCCGTCGTCTTGCTTGTGATCCTAAAAGGAACATCAGCAAGACGCTTGTGTGTGCCTGCACCGATTTTTACACCCTCAATATCTCCACGCTTAATCTGATTATAGATAGAATGGGCTTTTTCGGTTAAGTCCACGATTTTTCCATTTTCTGTGATTGTAAAATCAATCGGCTTTGCACCGTCAGTTAAGTAACCGTTGGGAGCTTCACTCTCAACGATACGGAATTTTCCATAAGGTAAGAGGTCAGAAGAAGTAGAAGCGACACCCTCAATATCGGTACGAATTGTCTTTACCACTTCATTTTTCTTGTATAACTTGCCCTCAACCAATACTGCATTATCATTTAAGGAAATGATGTCAAAGGCAGTATCTTTCAAAGTGGCACTTCCTTGTGGCTTTGTATCGCCCGTTTCTAAATCTCGTTTCTGAATTTTGACACCGCCACGGATAACCTTGTCTGATACGGAAAACTGGTTACTTCCAGATAATACGGCAAGGTCGCCGTCCTCGGTAATCTGTGTTACATATAAGCCTTTTATCTGTTCGGACTTATCGCCAGCCTGCATATATGCACCCTCTAACAAGTAGCCGTTTGGAGCTTTTGTTTCTTCTACGGTTAGCGTCCCAAGTGGAAGAACCGCCTTACCGTCCTGCATATAGAAGCTGTCGCCAGATACCTTGTATGCGTCCGCTAATTTTGTGATGTAATGAGTTGTCCCGTCGCTGTCTGTTTCAGCGATTGTCTTTGTAACCCATGTACGAGTAGCTTCGGCAGGGAGATTGTCTTTATTGTAGAAGCCAGCATAATACTTCCATGTAAATTCCGCACCTGCTAAAGAAGCGTTCCCTTGCGGATTGTCTTTCTGTGTTTCCATATCAATCTTGAAAAGCTCAATCAAAGTGTCCGTTACTTTTGGCGTATCTGATACTTTCAAAATTGCTGTCTTTCCAACTTCAACCTTTAAGGAATATACAGTTTTATCCACTTTATATCCTGCTGGTGCGTATAATTCCTTGATATAGACTGTGCCTGCTTTTACCTCTGCAATATCTGTGTTTCCGTTTTCATCAGTCGTAAGGGTGGCAAGCTGTTTTGTGCAGTCTTTATCAGAAAAGACACCGTATGTTGCACCAGCGATTGAGTAATTCCCGTTACCGTCTGTGATGCTGGCATTACTGGAAACCTTTTGCAGTTTCGTATTTCCGACATTCAGTTTCGCCCAGAATTGTCCCAATTCCTGCCCCTCGCCAGAGTAGATATAACCGCCACATTCATAGCGTCCTTTATTTTCTTTGACAAAGGCTTTTGCACCAGAGAAAACTTCGTCCTGCGTAGCCTTTGGAATTTCATCATAAGAAGCTCGCACGTTATCACATTGCCAGCCAAGATGTACGCTCAATCTCTGCCAGACTACAAGCTGTCTTAAAAGATAAGCGTGATTTTTGCTTATTCCGCTGTGGCTGTCTGTGTACTGTTTTACATATTCGATAGATAAGGCAACGTCGCTTATCTGGTCGGCACTCATACGGGTGCTTACGTCAGCTCTGGTCTTGTAACCATTCTTAAAGTCTGTGTTGATGTCAATACAGTAAGCGTCCTCGCCCTCAACGGTCAAATGTCCCTCATTAAAGGTAGAACCAATCGAACCGTCATTCATTACTTTTTCAACGATACCGACACGCTCTTTTGACTCCGTCCAGTATTGCTTACTTTCTGCATGAACGGGTGTAGTCGGCAAAGCAGTAACGACAGTTGCAAGAGCTAAGAAGCCCGTACACAATCGTTTTAACATCTTTTTCATAAATCTAATGCTCCTTTCATTTTGGGTAATAAAATAGCCGTCCAATAAGAACGGCTGGACATAGAAAAGGAACGTCATTTTAGGCGTTCCATAGTCTATGAGTTATTCATTTTTTTGTTGTTTCAATACTGATGTGCTGTACCATATCTTTGCATATCTAGGAAAACTTGCGTATCAAGGCTCATTCGTTAGTAGTAAATAAGTAGTAAATTGATGTGTTTGTTTCCTTGAAAATGCTGATAGATACTGTGTTTTAGCGGATAATCAGATTTTTATTGTGTTTTTAAAGGAAAAGATAAAGGAAATTTAATCTATGCACCCTGCAAGGGTAGAGTGGTTCCCCTTGCGGAGGTTCCGGACCCTGTCTTTGCGGACAAGGTACTGGGTGACGGTTTTGCAGTGATCCCGGCAGACGGCAGGATATATGCTCCGGCAGACGGTGAGGTGGCAATGGTATTTGATACGCTTCATGCAGTTACGCTGACAAGCACTCAGGGCGCGGAAATACTGATACATATCGGACTGGATACAGTCACACTTAAGGGCGAACCCTTTAAAGCGCACGTTGCAGCAGGTGACAAGGTCAAAAAAGGTGACCTTCTGATAGAGGCTGATCTGGACAAAATTGAGAAAGCCGGTTTAAACACGATTATCCCGGTTCTGATCTGCAACACAGATGATTACGGAAAGATAAGCCTCCAGAAGGAGGGGGATGTTTCGGCGGATGAAGCCGTCCTCAAGCTTTCATGATCATCTTCATGCAGCTGACAGGCTTATAGCAGCCCGGAGATAGTAGCAATTTTCGGGGTGTTATAACCGGAGTGATCCGGTCAAATATATTTATTTTAAGGGAGGGGAAATATATGAAATTTCTTCAAAAACTGGGAAAAGCGTTAATGCTTCCGGTGGCAGTACTGCCGATCTGTGGTATCCTCATGGGTATCGGATACTGGTTATGTCCGGCAACTATGCAGGGTGGAGACATTCATGGCGCAGCCAATCTGATCGGTCTGTTTCTGGTTAAGGCAGGCGGAGCTCTGATCGAAAACATGGCAATCCTTTTTGCTATCGGTGTTGGTGTCGGTATGTCAGAAAAGAATGACGGAACCGGCGGAATTGCTGCACTTGCATCCTGGCTGATGCTCACAACACTTCTTTCTACAGGATTTGTTACAACCATCATGCCATCAATCGCAGACAATGCAACAAAAACTCTTGCATTTGACAAAATTGCGAATCCTTTTATCGGAATCCTTGCCGGTATCATCGGATCTACATGCTATAACAAATTCAAGAGCACCAAGCTTCCTGACTGGTTGTCATTCTTCAGCGGCAAGCGCTGCGTAGCGATCATCGCAGGAGTGGTTTCCATTATCGTATCTGCTGTATTACTGTTTGTGTGGCCATTACTTTTCAGTGCACTTGTAGCATTAGGAAAAGCAGTTGCAGGTATGGATGTTGTTGGTGCAGGTATCTATGCATTCCTGAACCGTCTGCTGATCCCTACCGGATTACATCACGCACTGAACAATGTATTCTGGTTTGACACCATCGGACTTGGTGATCTTCAGCACTTCTGGGCAGGTGAAACCTCTGCAGATGTATCCTGGAGCCTTGGAATGTACATGTCCGGATTCTTCCCATGTATGATGTTTGGTATTCCTGGTGCAGCACTTGCAATGGTAAGATGTGCGAAACCTGCAAAGAAAAAAGTTGCCATCGGTCTTGTTGCATCTGCAGCGATCTGTGCATTTATCTGTGGTGTAACTGAGCCGTTCGAGTTTGGATTTATGTTCCTTGCTCCTGGCCTCTATGTGATCTATGCATTACTTTACGGTATCTTTACCATGATCACAGTTGCTCTTGGCTTCCGTGCAGGCTTCAGCTTCTCCGCCGGTGCGATGGATTTACTTTTCTCATCCTCACTTCCGGCAGCACAGAAAACATGGCTCATCCTTCCTCTTGGAATTGCAGCATTCATTGTATTCTATGTTGTATTCCTTTTTGCCATCAAGAAATTTGATCTGAAGACTCCGGGAAGAGAAGACGATGATGATCTTGAGGCAGAGAAGAATATTGAGCTTGCAAATGATGACTATACTGCTATTGCCGCAAAGATCCTTGAAGGCTGTGGCGGAAAAGAGAACATCACAAGCATCGATAACTGCATCACAAGACTGAGACTTGAGGTTAAGGATATTACAGCTGTAAATGATAAGGTGATCAAATCTGCAGGTGTTGCAGGCGTGATCAAACCTGGAAAAACTTCTGTACAGGTTATTATCGGAACCAAGGTTCAGTTTGTTGCAGATGCATTTTCTGCGCTTTGTAAATAATGGCTTTTTTGGAGTTAGGTATTTGTTAAAATAATTATGGGGGCAGCAGAACTGTGAAAACGGTTCTGCTGCTGTTTTTTGTATACCTTATATTGACCAATACTTTCAAAAAGCGTAGAATGTTACTTCGATAAAAAGCAACCGGTCAGTGCGTTTACAATTGCAATATTTCTACAGGGGGAATGAAGTTAATGAAATCCTGCATATTTCACAAAAAATATCTTTTAGCCGGCATATATATTATTTTTGTTCTGTTTACCTGCTGTAATTCCCGATTTTATCATACACCGCTGGCAAAAATATGTTCCGTAACAGAAAAACAGACTCTGAGCAGAGAAGGAACCAGGGGCTCAAAAGAATATTATTATACTCAGAATATTACGGCACGGATATTAAACGGTTCGCATAAAGGGGAAAAAATAACGGTCTCTAATGAATATACATCTTCTCAGGTTCAGACCAAGAAATATCATAAAGGAGACACCGTTCTTTTAAGCGGTTCAAAGGAAAGCCCCGGAAAAACGATACGTTCTGTAAAAAGGGATGGGTATCTGGCATTACTGGCAGGAGGATTATTTTTTCTTCTGATCTGCATTACAGGAAAGCAGGGATTTTACACGATCATATCACTGATACTGAATACAGTCATATTTGCGTATGGATTTCAGGCTTTTACAGAAGGCAAAAATATTTTAAATATCTGTAATGTCATCGCAGTTCTTTTTTCACTGACTACATTGATCTGCTTAAATGGAATTCATAGAAAAACATTTTCCTCAGTTCTTTCAACACTGTGTGTTCTGTTTCTGATCATGGCATTGTTTGAATTTTCTATTTATATGTACGGAGATCTGGATTATTCCAATCTGGAATACCTTGGAAGTACAGGCAATTCAGCAGATATATTCTGGGCAGATATTATGCTGACAGGACTTGGTGCAATTATGGATGTGACGGTGACGATCAGCGCAGCAGTAGGAGAGATCGTGCGGAAAAATCCATCGGTTTCTCTGAGAAGACTGATACATTCCGGTCGTGAAATCGGATATGATATTATGGGAACCATGATAAATGTACTGCTGTTTGTTCTGGCAAGCGGCATGATTCCCATGTTCATACTTAAGATGAATAATGATATAAGTTTTATAACGATCGTGAGATACCACATTCCATATGATATCTGTCGTTTTCTGATAGAAAGTATTGGAATTGTACTGGCAATACCGGTATCTGTTTTTATTGCTTCAGCGATTATGAAAATACCATCACGGAAAAGGGGTGTCAGAGAATGATCATTTTTCTTGCATTGATTTTAATTTTTCTGGTGATCTTGATTGGCGGAGAGCGTGGAGCCATGTCAATTATGACACTGGCGGGGAATATTGTAATTTTATTTTTTTCAATTATGCTGATGTCTGCCGGTTTTCCTGTACTGCTCCTGATATTGGTGGCAGGTGCAGGTGTCTGTTATATTTCTCTGTTTTATCAGAACGGAAATAATCCAAAGACGCGGGCGGCTTTTCTGGCTACACTGCTGGTAATGTTACTTTTGTTTATTCCGATTTATATTATTACGTGGAGATCAGGAAGTTACGGGTTAAATGAGCTGCAGATTTCGGAAGACGATTTTATGTATTATTACAGTACGGACCTTCATATTAACATGCTTCATGTAGGAATATTTGTAACTGTTTTCAGTACTCTTGGGGCTGTTATCGATACAGCATTATCTGTAACATCTTCTGTATATGAAGTCTGGACTCATAAAAACAGTCTGACAGCGAAAGAGCTTACAGCTTCCGGCTATCAGGTTGGGAAAGAAATTATCGGTACAACGGTAAATACGTTGCTGTTTGCTTATCTTGGAGGAACTATTTTATTATTTTCATACATTCAGACACAGCAATATAGCCTAGAGATCATTCTTAATTCCCAGTTCCTATTCCAGGATGTTGCAGCCATGCTATCTGGTGCGGTAGCCTGCCTTATTACCGTCCCGGTATCGATTAAATGTATTATTCGACAGATCTCATGAAGCATATCTCCACTGCACTGAATACGGAATCCATGGTCCCGATACAGATGTTCTTTTCTGTATTCAGCAGACGTGGGCTCTTTTTTATGAAAGCAGTTATTATATTTATGTATTTATGGGAGTGTTTTTACAGGCAGTTCCATTTCTGATCCTGGGAGTCCTTCTATCTTCGGCGCTTAAGACATATGTATCGGAAAAATGGATCGTAAAATTACGGAAAATGTGAAGAAAGTGTGAAATTAGCACTCGCCTCTTGACAGTGCTAATAATGCGTGTTATAGTACATACAGAACAAAGGAAGAGAGAAAAAAGAAATCTTCCGGAGAAAGTTCTTACAGAATTTGCAGATGTTTTCAGAAACAGTAAATTAAAAACGCCTGCGCAGCACGCAGCGAATATAGATCAGGAGGAATGAGTTATGTTAATGCCAAGTATTTTCGGAGAAGATTTATTTGATGATTTTATGGGATATCCGACAGGCCGTCAGGCAGCTGCCAATGCTTATCCTCAGGTGAAGGATATGATGAAGACAGATATCCGTGATGTAGATGGCAATTATGAACTGGAGATCGATCTTCCGGGATTTAAGAAAGAGGATGTGAAGATCCAGCTGAAGAATGGTTATCTGAACATTCAGGCAACCAGAGAAGAGAAGAAGGACGAGAAGGATGATAAAGGTAAATATGTTCGCAGAGAACGTTATACAGGAACCTGCAACAGAAGCTTTTATGTAGGCTCGAGCATTAAGCATGAAGATATCCATGCGAAATATGAGAACGGAATCCTTCATGTAACCTTCCCGAAAGAAGAGACCAAGAAAGAAGCAGAAGAGAAGAAATTTGTTTCTATTGATTGATCAGCATTTATTGTGAAGCCCCGGTACTGGATTGCAAGCTCCGGGTGATGGGATATAGCATAATAACAATATCCGGAACAACCCAAACGGATATTGCAAATATTAAAGCTCCAAATTGCACATTGCATTTGTTTATATAAATGAATATAACCCCCTTTTTTCCACCCCTCTGCCAATGCCCGGCAGAGGGGTTCTTTACGTTTCAGCCTGAAGTACAGAGGTGAATTCTGATTACTGTTTACTGGTAATATTCCGCGAAGCGTGTTGCTGAGAACGGAGTGAACAGTAACGAATTCTGATTAACTTTACACTCTTTCCTCACTCTGTTATACTTGGAACAGGTAAACAGCGGAAATTCGGCAATACTATAAAATTGGGGAAAGAGTTTTTACAGAGGTGAATATATGGGAGATAAGATCAAGGTTATCATGGACTGTGATCCCGGAATCGATGACGGGATCGCACTGGCATATGCGGCAGCACATCAGGACGAACTGGAGCTGCTTGCAGTGACGACATCTGCAGGAAGTACCAGGATAGAAAGAGTGACCAAAAATGCACTAGAGCTGGTGGATTTTTACGGACTGAAGGTTCCGGTGGCAGGAGGCCAGGACCGTCCTCTTGTGAAAGCGGCAATTTATGCGGAAGAATTCCACGGAGAGACAGGGCTTGGCCATTGCGTACTGCCGGAAGCAAAATCAGAGGCTGCTTCTGATAATGCAGTGCTTTTTATACGTGACATTCTGAATGCCATTCCTGAGGGCGAGCAGGTAGTAATGATCGAAACTGCACCAATGACTAATCTTGCACTTCTGTTGAAGGTTTTTCCTGAAATAAAGAATAAGATCAGAAAAATCGTATTTACAGGCGGCGCAGCAAAAGGCGGAAACATCACACCGGCAGCGGAATTCAACATCTACGCAGATCCGGAGGCGGCAAAGATCGTATTCGATTCCGGAATCCCACTGATTATGTGTGGACTGGATGCTACCCTGAAATGTAATCTCACCAGAAACCAGATCATGAAGCTGTGCCAGTCCGGTGATCCGGCAGCCAGAGCCTGTGGAGATATGGCTGGCTACGTACTTGAAAATTTTTCCAAATATCGCTGCGTGGCAAGTATCCATGCTGCTGTACCGTTTATGTATCTCATCCATCCGGAGTTCTTTAAAACAGAAAAAGTATTCCTGGATGTGGATTGTTCAGACGGTGCCGGACGGGGTGCCACATTATGCGATTTCCGCTGGTGGCTACACGAAGAAGACGAAATGAAAGATATGATTCTGACAGATGCAGATACAGAAAGTTTCCAGCAGGAGCTGTTTGAAGCGATTTATTCTGTGTCCGAATGCAAAAATATGAAATAGCCGGACAACGATCCGGAAACAGCTGCATTTATGAAGCAGCTGAGCAGTCAGATAAGAGGACAGAAAACCCATGAACTATATTGTATTTGACCTGGAATGGAACCAGAATCCGGATGGAAGAAGACATCCGGATAGTCGGCTCCCGTTTGAGATCATAGAGATCGGGGCAGTAAAATTAAATGAAAAAAGAGAGATCGTTGATATCTTTCAGTGCCTGATCAAGCCCAAAGTGTACCACTGGATCCACGACAGTATCCACGAAGTGATCCACGTGGATTATCATGAACTGGAAAAAGGAATCCCTTTTCCAAGAGCAATCCGCAGATTTCTGGAATGGTGCGGGGAGGAGTATCGCTTTTTTACCTGGGGAGACCAGGATGTGATGGAACTTCAGCGCAATATGAAATACTATAATCTTCTGAAGCTGATGCCAGGGCCGGTGCATTACTACGATGTGCAGAAACTTTTCAGCATAAAATTCGAGGATGGAATATCCAGGCGTTCTCTGGAATATGCTACAGACTACCTGCAGCTTCCCAAAAACCGGGATTTTCACCGGGCACTGGCAGATGCCAGCTATACTGCCAGGATACTCCTGGAGATCGATGAAGCCTGCATGATCCGCCATCCGTCCCTGGATGTATATCAGAATCCAAAATCCAGAGACAGCGAGATCTATATTTCCTATACAGACCATGACAAGTTTGTGTCCAGGGAATTTGTATCAAAGGAGCGTCTGATGAAGGACCGTACCATGGTAAGTACCATGTGTCCCATCTGCAGATGCCCTGCCAAGAGGAAGATCCGCTGGTTCAGTACCAACAATTCCAAGGTATATTACAGCCTTGCCCTTTGCCATGAGCATGGACCTGTTGCCGGAAAGATCCGGATCCGAAAAACCGATGAGGGAAAATATTTCGGGGTGAAGACCCTGAGAGCAGAAGATACAGAAGCGGCGGATGAGATCCGTGAAAAGCACGAATCTCTCCGCCGCAGGAAAAGGTTACGAAGCCAGGAGAAGAGCTGATACGATGTTTCGTTCGTATTGCATTCCCCATCCGACCATTTGTTTCTTATAATAATATTTGCTTTTCAGACGCAGTGGGCCGACAGCATTCTGAAGAACGGCCTGGCGTTTGTTAAGCTGTGATTTTTTGATACCTTTTGGAAGAGTCACATAAACCTTTGTCTGATAATAAAACGGATAGGTATTTCCGTTATTCTTAAGGATATATTTGTCACAAGGGAGTACCTTAAATGGGACTGGCTCCATGGACACCTTCATATCCACCTTTTCAAAATTTTCAAAACCATAATTAAAAAGAGAAGCGGTATCGCTGTAAGCATTTGCCGCGGAAGTAGAATTCAGGATCACGGCTACCAGCGTTATATTTCCTCGTTTGCAGTAGGTGACAAGTGTGTTGCCGGATGCATCCGTGTAGCCTGTTTTTCCGCCACGGACGCCTTCATAATAATATTCGCCGTTTTTCATCATCTTGTGATGATTGAGCAGCTGGCGGGCTTCCGCAAATTTATTGGTAGGCGGGATCTCGTAATAACGTTTGGTGCAGTATCGCCGGAAAAGAGGATTCAGCCAGGCGGATTTGGCGATCTTTGCCATGTCGGAGGCTGTAGTGTAATGATTCTCATCCGGAAGACCGTTGGGATTATTAAAGTGTGTGTTCTTGCAGCCAAAAAGCTTGGCGCGCCAGTTCATGAGTTCTGCGAATTTCTTTACAGAGCCGGAAACTTCTTCCGCAACGGCGACAGACATTTCATTAGCGGACTGGAGCATGACAGCCATCAGGGCCTGATCCCTGGTGAATTTTTCACCGGGAGCAGCATAAATACTGGAATCTCCGGCAGTTACACTGGTGGAAGCTTTTTCAGATACGGTAATGTTTGTCTTAGTATTCAGATTTTCGCAGGCAAGCAGTGTAGTCAGGATCTTCGTGATGCTGGCAGGGTAGAGCTGTGTGTCCGCATTTTTGGAATAAAGAACGGCTTCTGTATTTACGTCCATAAGGACTGCAGCCTGTGCTTCGATGCCGGGACCTTTGGGCCACCCGTCAATGGAATCGGTGTCGGCAGCCTGTGAATAATAGCTGGAGTGAGCAGGCGTGACTGCTGCGGCCTGACCATCAGGAACCGGTGTGGCAGTGACGATAGGATCACCATATTCATCGTATCCATAGGCAGCCGCCGCGCAGGGAGCTGCGCCTGTGAGCAGGATCCCTATGCCGAGAATGCCTGCAAAGATCCGGCGCAAGGATCGTTTTTTCATATTTTTCATAACAAGATACCTTTCAGTGATAAATCCGGGCGAGAAGGTTATTATTCATTTGAGAATCAGTAACCGAAAAAATCTTGCCCGTTTTGTGATGAGGTGCAGTATTTCATTAATTATAGCATTGTATTAATGAAATGCTGTATTTTTGCCCTCAAGATTCTGTAGTAGTATACCACTTTCCTCCCGGAAAAACCACTTGCAGTCTGTGAAAATTCCATTAAGAAGAAGTGAACATACATATAATAAGAAAAATCCATGAAAACACTTGACATATGGATTTTCCCCAACCTATAATAGACAGCGTATATAGAAAAAGCTGTGATGGAGACAGTAGGCCATATGGAAAGCTTGCAGCGAACTGGGGATGGTGGGAGCCTGGGACGAGTAAATATGGCGGAATATCACTCCTGAGCTTCAGTTCCGAAGTTGTCCGGCAGCAGCTGGAAGAATATCTGATATACAGATGATCATTAAGTAAGAACTGACGGATTTCCTCCGTTACAGGGAACATATATCGGCAGATACAAAGAATTGTCCGCCATGAACAGACATGGAACAACAGCCCGCGCCATAACACAGAGCATAAGAACACAGCAGAAGACGCAGGGATCCGGACACAGGCCCGTATAATGTAACAGGTGGTACAGCGAATCAGACTTCGTCCTTTTACAGGATGGGGTCTTTTTTTATAAGTGCCCGAAGCATTGGCACGAACAGGTATCTGTGAAGAAACAATCCGCTGTGGCCTTACAGATGAGGCAGCAGCCAGTAATCAGACACAGGAGGTAAATATTGTGTATCGTAAAGTTGACACGAATCTGAATTTTGTTGACCGTGAAAAAGAAGTTGAGAAATTCTGGAAAGACAACAAGATTTTCGAAAAGAGTATGGACAGCCGTAAAGAGGGCGAGACATACACATTCTATGACGGACCGCCTACCGCAAATGGTAAGCCACATATCGGACACGTTCTGACACGAGTTATCAAGGATATGATCCCGAGATACCGTACAATGAAGGGGTACATGGTTCCGAGAAAAGCAGGATGGGATACTCACGGACTTCCGGTTGAGCTTGAGGTTGAGAAGAAGCTTGGCCTTGACGGCAAGGAGCAGATCGAGGAGTACGGAATGGAGCCGTTCATTCAGCAGTGTAAGGAGAGCGTATGGAAATACAAGGGAATGTGGGAGGATTTCTCATCTACCGTTGGTTTCTGGGCTGACATGGAGCATCCGTATGTAACATACGACAACAATTTCATCGAGTCCGAGTGGTGGGCGTTGAAAGAGATCTGGGAAAAAGGTCTTCTTTATAAAGGCTTTAAGATCGTTCCTTATTGCCCACGCTGCGGAACTCCGCTTTCCGCACAGGAGGTTTCTCAGGGCTACAAGACTGTTAAAGAGCGCTCTGCGATCGTACGTTTCAAGGTTGTTGGTGAGGACGCATACTTCCTGGCATGGACAACAACACCGTGGACACTTCCGTCCAACGTTGCACTTTGTGTAAACCCGGATGAGATCTACTGTAAGGTAAAAGCAGCAGACGGCTATACCTACTACATGGCAGAAGCACTTCTGGACAAGGTTCTCGGCAAGCTTGCAAAGGATGATGAGCCTGCATATGAGATCCTTGAGAAATATAAAGGAACAGACCTTGAGCGCAGAGAATATGAGCCGCTTTTTGCATGTGCAGGAGAGGCAGCAGCAAAACAGCGCAAAAAAGCTCATTTCGTAACCTGTGACAACTACGTTACCATGAGTGATGGTACCGGTATCGTTCATATCGCACCTGCATTTG
>OLNG01001293.1_pt1 | contig 13585 bp, 12 predicted proteins | sample 1643091 | NCBI WGS metagenome assembly OLNG01 (sample SAMEA3136661, study PRJEB25190) | human gut metagenome | biome: human gut; feature: human-associated habitat; material: faeces | place: Austria | collected 2013 | reverse complement strand
TCAGTCTGCTCAATTATTGCTGATACCTCACCCGATCTGTCCGAAGCACTAATTCTGTTCATAGTTGGAATGATAATAAAAAACGGGAATAAATACAGTAATAAATTCTTCCTTTGTACAGCTATTGTAATAATGTTCACTGTCGCTGTTACCATAAAGATCAACAGATTATTTTGCAGTTCTATCTTCTTCTCTATCTCCCCATGAAGTATCTCATACTCTTTACAAATTAATTCTTTAACCATTTATATCCCCTTATATCATCAAGTTTCCTATTTCTCAACTCCCGTATCTTCCATAGACTCACGTAATTTTTTTGGAATATTGATATAATATTTTTTCTTTATATCATTATATAATGTAGCCATTGCAATCACATATACAACAGTTACAATAACCGATCCAATTTTGTTCAGTGTACTCTCATCTATATACTCACTCAAAATAACTCTGTTCACAGGAATACTATCCCATACAATCAGCCATTCGAAAATAAGCATAATAGTGCAAATTATTGCTTCGAGTATTGCTACATACATTTTCATTCTTCTTGGTTTTAAATCGTGTTTTCTGCCAGTTAATTTTTTTATCCGTTTCCCACCTTTTATCTTACAACCGATCTCCAAATCTGCTGCACTTCCGGTATGTATGACCTGGACTACAATACCATCCTGTGGATCTGCATAATCGAATCCTATTTTTACGAATTCATCTTTGTGCTGCATTATTTCAAACTTATTTGTTTCTTCTGTTTCCTCAATAATCCTTGCATCTAAGATAATCGTGTTGGCTGTATTAGAGGAGTATATTTTCAGTTCTTTTTCCGCTACCATATCAGAAAAATTTATCACTTCATTCCCAGTATTCCATATGACATAGTTTGTTATCGTCAGATTATCAATATCCCTGCCTTCGTATTTCAGTTCCAGCTGCGGTATACGGTTTTTCCCTTTTTCGATGATTTTGTGAGAGTTACTTATATATGAAAATTCTTTTTTCCTTTTCCCTGCAAACCATGTGTAGATTCCAAAAACAAACGACATAATCGTACACACAGACAATATTACCCACGCATAGGGGTTGTTCATTAAAGATTTAATACCCATATTCATCCTCTGCTTCGTTTTATAGAATACGTCCGGTTCCAATTTTCTGGCTCCAACACTTTTTAAAATCAAAAAAGCTCCATCATCCTTATCTCCGTATCTTTACCACGGATACTAAGTTTGACAGAGCAACTTCTAATGTTTTGCCCATCCCAACGCCAATATCATAATCTGAATATACCAGGGTTATTACTGACAGCCAATTGTGACAGACTAAACGTTATCGCATCTGTTACAAATTTCGGGATCTGGTTGTAAACTATCTTATTAAAAGAGTAGCATATAATTTTCCAAAAATCCAGCACAAATTCAATATTATTTTGCTATGGTTGGCAAGGACAGAACCTTAGAATCGGGATCTGTCCTCGATAACTAATGACATATCTTATATCAGTTTTTTCTGTTTACACAAAACTTGAAACGCTCTCTTCATCGCTTACTATTATACGAGAGAGAATGTTTATCGAGGATGTTAGAAATTATTCCTCTTTTACCTTAAAAGTCTGACTTTTGTCATATCCCATTTTTTCTTTATATATGTATATAAGGAAGACATTCTTGGTTCATATTTCCCACATAACCAAGTTCAATAGCTTTACGCGAAAAGTTCTCAAGTAATCTTTCTAACCGACTTATCATTCCTTTCGTGTAGTAATTTATCTCTTCACTTTCAGAATTAAATATACCTATTACCTTACCTCCATATCTAATCGGCAGTACCAGTTCTGAACAGGTTTCATAAACTGCACAGTAATACTCTTTTTCATTCTTTACATCATCTATTAAAATACGATTTCCTGTCACATATGATTTTGCCATAAGACCATCCATAGCAACCAAACGATATCTTTGTTTGTGTTCTGCAATATCGTCTGCAAATACCATTAGTCCCGCCTGATGACTATCTATCTTTGTCCCTAACGCAATTTGATTATAATCTGTTCCCGTTATGTCATGCAAACGTTGAATAGCATTTGCAAACAACTCGGTGAATTCACAACATGAATTAAATATATTGGAAAAATATCCCGGATACATCCATTCTATGAGTTCATCGAAATCATTTTCATATAATTTTTGAAAATTTTCGCCATTCTCCTCCACTAAAAACTGTAAAAATTCTCCCATATCATTTCTATATATTTGCCCAATAATGTGAAGTTCATTTTCTTCTCTACGAGTTGCTTCACGATCTCCAATAGCGTCTATTGTCTGCTCCAACTTCTCATATTCTTTTTTCCAAAAAGCAATATATTCAAGTCTTTCTATTGCACTGCCATAGATATTAGGAGCTACTTTTTCAGGCATATCATCCCCATAATATTTTCTTTCATTTTCGCTTAACACAACAAACAATAACTTATCTCTATAATGATGATCCTTAATTGTTTCTCCTACTTCATACATGCATGCCTGTCTTCTTAGATATGTATCACTTACAACCGCTAAAACATAATCATGATCCTGGATAGAATTCATAAATTCTTTAAAACTCTCTTTATACTTTAAACCCGTATAACGTGAAATTTTGATCTTATCCTCTAATTTTTCACGAATCTTTTCCTCTATAATATTCACGATAGGTGTATCGCACTCTGTATACGATATAAACAGCGTAGACACTTGGTTGTTCTTCTCTGCATGGCTCACTCCCAGACTGTCCCTGTTATTTAATCTCATATTACATGCCATTCTCCGTTCATTTTTTGCTCGTTCGTTCTTCATAAACTTCCGCTCCCTGTTTTCACACTATTGTCCTATCCTCACCGGTTAAATTATAAAGTACATCACCCGATTTTGCAAATTCTATTCGAAGCTTTCCTCATCAATCGATTGCAATATCATCTCAATCTCTTTCAAATGCATGGAATTAGTAATAAGGAACTCCTTTTTAGCCAGTTTATAATATTTCTCCGCATCCGTTTTCTCAAAAGCTGCTAAATATAAAAGCCCAATTGTGCTATACATCACCCCTTTTTCTTCATGCGAGAGTTTACTTTTATTTTTCCAGACATTCAACATTTCCAATATTTTCAGAAAAAGTGAATCATCTTTTACTATATTATCCTGATTATTATTTATCAGACGGTTACATAAACTAATCGTATACGCAAATCTGGATTTTTCTGGCACTTCGGATCTTGAAAGTTCATTTCGAAGGATAGTAATTGCTTCCTCTCCCCGTCCAAGATGATCTAATGCCTGCACGATACCATTTATGGCAGTACAAACATGTTCCGCTGCCTGTGCCTTCTCAGCTTCTTTCACATTAGAAAAAAGTACTCTTGCCTCGTTAAATTTCCTGATAGCATTCTGATACTTTTTCACATATAAATATGCATTTCCATAAGTACCTTTAACAATACCCAATCGAAAATAATCTGACTGCACTTCTTTGCATAATTGATCTAACAAAACACAACAATTGTCAAATTCTCCCTTTTTATACATTCTTATTGCTTCCAGAACCCGATGTGAAAAATGATTATCATCCAGCTCCTGCATCGGATGTTGTTTAAAACTGCATTCTATAGCATGAATCGTTTCGATAAGCCTATTTTTTTCTTTAGACAATGTAGATATTTCCGGAAGATATTCCAATCCTTCATACGCCCGTTTTGCAAAATAAAGTGCCTCCGCATATTGCAGATTTGAAATATAATATACATGCAATCCCAAAAACAATTTATACTTTTCTATACAATTTTCGTATTCCGGCATATGTAATAACGCATAGTCAATATATTTTCCCATACTTTGTTGATCCGGTATGGTCTTGTATAAAAAAATAATATTTAAAAGCTGATTTATTACCCCCTGTGTATACCCTGATTTTTCTTTTACATGCATTGTCTTTTCACAATGAAGAATTGCCTCTTCTATTTTTCCTTCTGCCAGTAAAAAAGAGGCTATATTATTTTCACATCGCCCTATGCCTTCTATATCTCCTCTTTTTTCATATTTTTCTTTTGCAATCCTTATTAATTTCCAGGCGTATACAGGATCTTTCTCTTCATCATAGATACGTAATGCTTCATTTGCAATTTTTTGAGGTGGATCCTTCTCAACATCCAGTTTTTCCTTATCCTCGCCTTTCCTTTCAGCACTTACGAACCTATCTATTATTTTCGTTATTCTTTCCCTGATATCCGGATCATTAGTCTCTTTCAGTAAACTTTCAGCACAACCACATGCTTTCTCTGGATAGCCATTACTAAAGAGATGCTGAACATATACTATACAGGCATTCACCATCTCATTCCTATCACTGCACGAACATAATTCATTTTTTGCTTTATTATAATATTGCATACTTACATCTATGTTATTTCCTTCTACTTCCATTTTTGCAAGTTCAATATTTGCCCATCCTCTGTAATGTGGATCTGCGCTATCGCCCAGTTTAATAACTTCCTGGAAATACTTCTTCGCAACCGAATAATTTTTTCTTTCCATATCTGCGCAACCAAGGTAATACAATGCTATTGACCGGTTCCTTCCTGCTTCAGCTGCATCGTAAAAACATTTTCCCTCATCCTGTAATCTTTTCCAATTTTCCTTTTGCACATATTTTATACATAATTCGCAAAACAGCGCAGCCAAGTACTTTTTTTCTTTTTGATATTCACATAAGATAATCTGTTGTCTTACCCGGTCATCCGGAAGCTTCTCTCTAATGAATGCTGGCAAGAATTTTTCTCTTCCTTCCTCATGCTTGTTTTGGATTTCACACCATTTTTTTAGTTCATGAATATCTAAACCGCAAAAATCGCATAGCTCATCAAGCGAATTCCAAAAATCACTATTGCATTCATACATTTCACCTGCCATTACCAGTAAAGTCCGTACATAAGCTATATCACCTTTTTCTTTCACCAGATTTATCGTCTGCTTAAAGCAATCTTCTGATTTCTTTATTTCACCTATTCGAAGCAAATACTCTGCTTCTGATCTTTTTACTCGAATATGTAAGTTGAAATTCCCTATATTCTTTAAATATTGCTCTATTTTATCCAGAATCAACCGCGCCAGATAATATTCTCCAATATTGAGTCTTATCCTGCACTCTTCAAGCAAAATCTCAACCAGTAATTCTAACGCCCCAGTCTTTTGAGCATATTCTGCACTAACGCCCAAACTTTCCAAAAATTTATCGCAATCATTGCTCTTTTGATATTTTACACGAGCCAAATTAAATGTGATAAGAGACAGTTTTCTAACATCCTGAGCCGCAATCGCATGTTCTTTGGCTTTTTCAAAATAATTTTCAGCACTGTGTAAATCTTTCTTATAAAAATATGCTAATGCCAAATTCGATGTCACCGAAGCTAAATTTGCCTGGAATTCCTGATGTCGTTTTTCTTCTTCATTTGAATGTTTTTCACAAGACCTTTCCATATATTTCAGGCATTTCACGATGCTCAAATTGTATGTTATGCATTCATCATATTTTTGTTCTTTCAGCTTTTGTACAGCGAGAGCCTGAAGACCTACAAGACTGCAAATATCTATTTTCTTTAAATCGATATGCTTTTCATACTTTTCAGCTAATTCAGACGCATAACCGGTTAATCCCATCATATTTAAAAATGAAATACAGTAACCAACACAGCCATGCATTCCAATATGTGGAGACATCAATAACTCTCGGATTCTGGTTTTCATCCTGACATAATAATCATCTGAATTTTTTTCATCCGCAGAATCTGTGCTCGATAATCTATTATGAATCTCCCCATAATTTACTCCAAGCTCTTCAAACAAATCGGAAAGATTTTTTTCACAAAAAGAAATTTGATCCGGATATTTTTTCTTTAACTCTATAATATTATTATTTGGAGATGAACCCGGATAAATGATCCATGTTACATTATTTCCATTTTCAAGTGCCTGAGAAATGGGAATGTAATCCAAATCGAAATCAAGATCTGCTCCCGAAAATCCGATGACAATAATCTCACTGTCCGTTAAAATATTACTTAAAATAAAACGTTTCGCAGGAGACAGCCCTGTCGCCTTCTGTGTGATTGTATCCACAAGTGAGGCATAATCCGTAACAGAGCCATGTATTTTAAACAACTTACACACAGATTCTTGGGAAAGTTCATAATATTCTTCATCGCGAACAATTGTAAAAAGCGGAACTGCCTCCTGCATGAATGCCGTTTCAATAAGCGTATCAAAATTTGTTGTAATAACCGCATTAAGTTTTCTATATCTCGCTAATTCCACTAATGATAAATGATTTGCATTAGGGGAAACTGCATCCAATAATTCAAGCAAACCAAAATAGCTTTCCCCTGCTCCCTGTCTGACGATTACTTCTGAAATACATTGAACAGGCAATCCTTTTTCTATATCAATTGCTGCAATCAGATCAGACGCTTCCGGACACAACTCACCTGCCAGTTCTTTTATTATTTCAACAATTGCCTTGTTATATTGCCACCAGCTAGGCAGATTGGATGGGGGACTCATGGATATTCCTGCCCCTGCGATAATAGTGTAACGCATATTTTCTCCTTCTCGATTTTATCTTGATGTTAGAAACATATTTTTGAAACGTAAGGATATAATTATTTTCCGATAATTATATCCTTACGTTTCAAAAATATGTTTAACCTCTTCGTTTGGAATAATAAGAGCCTCTCTTAAGACTCTATATCACTCTTTGTCAAATAAACATTTATATCTTTTAATAACTCATTTATTATTACATTTTTTGCTTTAATACTATCTTCTTCTGGCAATGTATCAGAAACTTTTAACGCAATTGAAATATTCTGTGACAAAACTAATTTGTTATGATATTTACTCATACTGGAAATCGTTTTGTTATATAAATAGAAAAAAACTGTAGAAATCAATTCTGATATCACACCGGCCGCACATGTGATATAAGAAGGAGTAACCTTTCCCACAAACATAGCTACAATCCCAAGTCCGATTAATGATGCCCCAAACACAGCAATAGATACCGTGACAAAAAATCCTCTATGTGCCTGTTCTTTTGTCTGCAAATAATATTGATCCAAATACTTGTAACTCATTTTTATGGAATTTTCAAAAATATCTTCTTCTACTTTCTCCTGATCCTATTCCATTTCATATTCAATTAATTTTCTTCTTATTCTGTTTTCTTTCATATCAAAAATCATAGACACCAGTAAATAAGCTACCCATCCAATTGCTATACTTATAAACAATACAAGTAAAATAAGCTCTCTAAAATACAATCGCATAGCCATTGTACATAAAAATGCTGAACTTAATACGCCGACTATTACACCAATTTTTCTTGGTACTTTCATTTCTTTTTTCTTTTCCAAAGCTTCCAGATCCAACCGTAGTTTCTTATATCTTTTTTCTTTTTCCATTTGGCCACTCGAATTTTCTTGCATAACCTGGTTCCCCTTTTTCATATAAGTTTTTGTTCTTCCGCCTAGGTCGTATTTATAGGCGCCGACATTTCTTTTCACTGCTATTGTAATTCTGTATACTTTTTAATCTTTTATCTTTTATTTTACACTTCCATTTTCCCCTGGTACAACATTATTTTCTTTCCAACATTCACTCGACATTTATCGACACATAAATCAGGGAACTATAGTAACTATTAGCCAGTCGAAATATTAATTCGCTTTTCCCAAATGATCAGACCTCAAAACAAACATTTCCGAAATTTTACATGAGTGCTTAATTTCTGCCATGGCAAATATTAGATTTCATTACATTCACATACTATCGATTTGCTCAATTTATTGCTGATACCTCACCCGATCTGTCCGAAGCACTAATTCCGGAATTCTGGCGTTAAACCAGATCTTACCCTCATTCCCCTCCGGATCAAATTCCTGGTAATATCTGTTTCCATAGATATCCCCATATTGTATCTTTATTTTAGAATAGGGTCTGTATTCAAACATCAGATATTTTTTCTCCCCTACGTGCATACTTGTTATCATGCATCCATCATCCAAACCGTACCCCATCACAGTTACGTCAAACGCTTCATCTTTGCCGACATTTTCCACTGCCAGCACTATACTTTCCGGACCACAATCCCGGATATAACATGGGGCTGTCTGTTCCAGTTTTTCCATCATCTCTATTCGATCTTCTTCTACAGGAACCGTATCCAGTCGAAAATGAGGAAGGACACCCATTCGTTCCTGATGATTATCTACTTTATAACTTCTCTTAATGATCAGATATGTAGTAAAAATCGTTACCAATCCCGCAATAACCGAACCTACGATACTTCCGTAAAATCCATACAATGTTCCAAAATCCGCTCCCGGCGCCCCTTGCTGCTGCAAAGTCTGGAATTGTTTTATAAAAAGTCCAATCACAGCAAGCGAAAAACCAATCATCACCGTCAGACAGATAACAGAAAAGCACTTTTCTCTTTTATATTTTCTCTCACTATACGCCGGTTCCTTCCAAACACGATTCGGAGCCGTCATATAAGTCATTCTTCGACCACGATCAGCCACCCGATCTCCAAAACTTGTAATTTGATTTCCCAACCAGTTCACTATATGCATCTTTGCTTTCGCCACATTCGGCAAATCTCTCAGCACACTAAACGCTTTTTCTACACACTCTTCAATTGCCGCTTTTCTCGCATAATCACACCAGAAATATGTTTCGCAGGTTCTTTTCTGATATCCTGCTGCCTGCAGCAACATCTTTGCATGTTTGGGAGAAATTTGAAAAATTCCCGCACACTCATGAACTGTGTAACTGTCTTTTATCCAAATAGCATGCAGTACATCCGAAACATATACCCCTTTCGAAAGTATAAAACGCTTAAAATATCTGTAATCCAGGTGCCTTCCCTTTGGTTCCCATTTTCTTATACATTCCCGGTAAAATCCTGAAAACACTTTCAGCAATTCCTGGCAATCTATTTCGTCCCCGACAGTATACGATACATTTTCTACTGTAACAGTCTCATGGTTCTGTATCTCAAATGTTTTCAGGAAATCCCCCATTGTAGCCGCTTTCAGCGGAACCTTCCATTGCATACTTCCGTTCAGCATCATGAATGGTACTGTGGTAAATCGTTCTGTCTTTGTCTGACTACGATTCCCATACTGCGAAAATATTGCATAGCTCTCCGGAAAATTTTCCGAAACAAACCTGTCTATTGTCTGCTGTGCATCAATTTCACTAACCGCAAATACTTTACTCATATTTATATTAATCTCCTTTTCCGAGCGCTTATAGCTTTAGATTAAAAGAGCGGTCTGACATTTACGTTTCTGCTTGTAAGAAAAAGGATTAATCAGTTTCTTAACTGACCAATCCTTTTTCGCAAGAATCCATTGTCCATATGTAATCCTATATTCTTAGAAGGTACGGTTTCTTACAAGATTATCCGTTCTCACTTATGCTGTGGTCTCTTTCTAATCTTAATACCATAAACTTATTCTCTTTCCGATAACCAAAACACCTCATTTTACTACTAAATCGAAATTTCATAATCGTCTGTCCTGAGTATTTTAATCCTCTAAACCAGTTTTTTTCGTCATTTTTTGGTGTGTATTTTTTGTATTCCAACCCATCATCCAAGGCAATACTTTCCCAGGACTCATGCTCTACGAATTTTTTTAACGATTTTATAAGACCATCAAATTCTTCTCTTTCAAGAATATCCGCACCATATTTATCTTCTATTGTACTACAATCTATTCTGGTATTTTCAAAAATTATTTGAAGTAATTTTTTTCGATTTACATTCAAGTAAGTATTATAATTTTGTACCAGATACTTCGGTGTATTCACCGAATCAACTATGTAATTTGTATCGCCGCTCAAAATTGTTAGTTTTTTATCATTGAATGGTTCCAAATCAAAGGATAATAACGAACCTTCTTTTACCGCAGCCTCCGCTAAAGATGTAGCTGATACATCCTCTTCATTCCAAAAGAACTTTTGTGACACATCATGTACAGGTTCTTGATCCCAGTAGGGTTTTTCATATATTTCCCTATCCAAACTTGATTTAAAACGCAACAATTCATCTGTAAGCCCATAACATTTCAAATCACATAAAGTTTCATCTTTTGTCACATTACAATTATAAAAATTCATAGTCTTATATATAGGGATATCCGTATTTTCATGAATCAGCTTTATACATCTGACAATAGATTCTGTTGCATATAAAAAAGAGCTGACATTCTGAAATTGACCACATAAAGACTTTTCATTTAGCAAAAATTCCATATTACCACCCTAAAATTACGTCTAAATCTTTATTTATCTGATCAAAAAAACCTTCCGCATTTTTCAATGCCTTACCATTCGCATTGATTGGTATACTTATTGGAATACTGCATCCTCTTTCATCCTGTTCAAAAGAATATATGCTTACTTTATCATCGTCTATCTGATCCAAACGAATACTTTTTCTTATTCCATTGTAGATATGATCACTATGAGTCTCTACAATAATCTGTACTCCACATTGTGCCAAAAAGGCAAGAAATTCCACCAATTCCGATTGACCTGACGGATGCAGATGAATCTCAGGATTTTCTATCACCAATAAATCATTAGCTTTACACGCCAAAGCTGCAATGATAAGCTCCGTAATATATGTCACACCTGTACCTACATTCTTCGGGCGCATTTCAAATGGTACCTTATCGTTGCTATACAATACCTGTATAAATTCTGTTTGTTCTATCTCTCTTGCTTTAACATGATATCCCATAATTTTATCCAGCCAATAGCTTACCTGTCCTCCAAATGTCAACTTAGAAGCCTCCACATCATATACAAAATCCCTGTCAGGATCCATCTGGTCTTCATCATGAGCATTTAAATAATGAAATACATACTCGCAATTCTTTCCAATTATAATCTTGTCCCCTAAATACTTTTTATAAGTATCTTCAATGCCTATTCTATCCGAAGAACAATATATTACATTTATTAATTTGTCTATTTCCCCTGACTCACTAACTCCTTCCTTTGTTATCACCTTTGATGCTTCTATTTCTTTTTCACTCGTCTTATAACAAATCTTAAATTCTATATCACCATTTCCGGTTATTGCATTTTTTACCTCCTGTACTTTTCCGATATTCATATACTCACCACGAAATGGATTTTTCCCGTTTTGAATCATAGCAAAAATCGCCTGGATAACACTTGTCTTTCCCATCGAATTTCTGCCCGCCAGTAATGTAAAGTTTTTCAAATCAAATTCTGCATGTTCAAATGATTTAAAATTATTTATCTCTATTTTTCTTAACATGTTAAAATCTACCTCGTTCTAAAATATCAGCAGTTTTCATAATGCTTTCATAACTCATATCGCATGATTCCAATACCTTTTTTATCTTTATTTGAAATATCGACTCATCGCCATAATCTTCTACCTGCTGACGAAAGCCATTACATAAATACAAAAAACACAAAATTTTCATTCTGGTTTCCGTTGAATGCATCTTGTATCTATATCCTTTTACAAATTTTTGATGCATCAATCTGTATGCATCTTCAAATTCATTATACAAATTGTTCCACTCTACAGTTGTTAAATAGTGAAACTGCTTTATTACCTTTTCTAACAATTGGTATTTATCAATATTTTCGTATATATGCAATCCTCTCGATTTAATAAACGCAGCCATTATGAAATATATAAAATAATACTGTAAGAGCAATTCGGAAGTTCTCGTATTCTTAATTTGTTTTACAAATTCTGCTAATATTTCCATTTTATCTTCTTTATACAGAATGTTACGTACAGACTGTTCCTGAGATGGCTGCCATTCCTCAATAAATTCTCCAACTTCCATATGCATATATTTAGGATTCATATAGTCAATCACATAAATAATTATCTGAGAGTACAAAACATCTTTAAGCATATATCTGTCCATAATATCCCTGTCGAGATTTTCATAGTTTAATTGTTCTAATAAAATTCTAAATTTTTCACTTTTATCTAATATCAGCAATTCACCCGTCTGTAATTCTGATGCATATACAGACGGAAATGGTATCCCCCTTGCCAGAGCTTTCACCGTTTCTTTTAATTTTTCCTTCGGATTCCCTTTTGTCCATCCATATCTATGATTACAAAATAAAATCTTATTTTGACTATATCGATAAACCATCTCGTCTAAGCTATATTTTCTTATATCAATTCTTACTCGTTCATTATTATACATTCAATTTCACCCATATATAAGCTTTGTTTTATTATTTAGTATACTCTACTCCTCTTATCACCGTCAATTCATACATTTGGAGGACCATGAACTTTTCTGTAACCTCTTTTTCCTTCTGCACCAATGAATATTTTTCTATACTAATGAATCAACCTCTATTTCTCTGTCACTTTTTTTACAAACTGTAACTATAACTGATCTTTCAATTTCAATATTATTTTGCTATGGTTATTGCAGAGATAATCGCTTCAGCAGTTCCATCCTGCCCTCTTCCCTGTCGAACTCTCGCTGTTTTTCTTCGTCATATTCATAAAGACACATTTTTACAACCTCCGCCCTGTTTCTCTTCAGAAAATCAGCCATAAGCCACATCATTTTTCATCGATAAATAGATCGCCTTCTCAAGTGTCGCCACCTTCATCCTCTTCTTTCACATCCTGTATTTTGCCATTTTCTTTACTTCTGCCAGTTTTTTCGCATAATCAGCAATTCCTTTGTCCGTAATGTTATCGGAATCATCAAATTGCTGTTGGATACTCTCATTAAAATCCTCTTCGATTTCTTTCTTGGCATCTTTTTCCGAGATTTCTAACAGATTTGCATAATCTTTATAATCTCCATGATAGTATGCATCAAGAGAACTTTGGACGTAGGATTTGGCATCAAAGTCTGGTTGTTTGGAGCACGCTGATAGCACCAACAGGTTTCCAACTGCAAGTATTATTATTTTTTTATATCTTTTCATTTTTACCCATTTATCTTTTCTTGAGGAATACAATTTAATTTTTTTACCATAAACTCAAATATTTCTGCCTCATATCCTGATGAATATAACATTTGAAAATTGTTACCCTGATGAACAATAATATATCTTTGTGCATTTTCTAAAAAATCGACTTTAAAATCCGCTGTTAATATTCCATTAAAAACAAGTCTTTTTACTCCTTTTACTTTGAGAAAATACTCACCATTTTTTTCATAAAAATCATAGTCCAATGTATCCTTTGCATCATGTGTTTCCAATTTTCGAATTATTTCATTCTGAGATAGTTCTGTTTTAAAAATTAAATTCTGTCCTGCATTTTTATATGTTCCATTAGAATATTTCATATATCTTTTCCAGCGCATTACAATAATCCATATCGAACTAATTGCTAATACACAAAAAAATATATAAAGCAGTGGGATACTATACATATTATTCCTTCTCTCTAGTGTTTGAAGGTAGCTAAAAATTGATATATTCTTATAATTTTTTTCTTATTAGTTGAAAAATGTATCTTCTTT
>OLNG01001291.1_pt1 | contig 13605 bp, 9 predicted proteins | sample 1643091 | NCBI WGS metagenome assembly OLNG01 (sample SAMEA3136661, study PRJEB25190) | human gut metagenome | biome: human gut; feature: human-associated habitat; material: faeces | place: Austria | collected 2013 | reverse complement strand
ACTCAGATCTTAACCTGAACAGATTTGAAGAATTAATGTCTGAAAAAGAGATTTTTTCCTTTGAAAATCTGCTGAAGATCTGCTGATGCAAATAAAAAATCCAGTTATTATGAGCACTAAATCAATCGGAAGGCCTCTGATGGTCTTCCGATTGATTTTATTGTCCTCTCATTACTGTGTTTTCAGCATATGCCAGAATTCTATCTGTTTTCATTTAGAGCGTGTTTGAAAAATCATTTCAACAATCTGTACTCTCTAATCTACGGATCATAGATACCAGATGTCCGGCACAATTTCGGATTTCTTCTTCTGTAAGTTTACCTTCTTTATATGCCTGGCGAATATTCTTATCATCATCCGGATTTCCAGGCATGATAATGTCATTGCCTGCTGCCACACATTTCCATGGAACGCTTCCATCTTCCGGAACTGTTGTGTTCCAGTCTGACATAATTGCTCCGTCAAATCCCCATTCTTTTCTGGCAACTGTCATGCACAGATCTTTGCTGTTCGCCGCATGAATACCGTTGATAAGATTATAGGAAGTCATAATAGAAACAGGATTTCCTTCTTTTACTGCAATTTCAAATCCGCGGAGATAGATTTCTCTGAGCGCACGTTCGGATACACAGGAGTTAACACCCATGCGGTTATCTTCCTGATTATTGCATGCAAAATGCTTGATTGTTACGCCACATCCTGACTTGCTCTGAACACCCCGGATCACTGCTGCTGCCAGCATCCCTGACAGATATGGATCTTCTGAATAATATTCATAATTTCTTCCACATAATGGGTTTCTGTGAATATTCATACCCGGTGCAAGCCACAGATTTACATGAAATTCTTCCATTTCTTCTGCGATTGCTTTTCCAAACTCTGTCATGAGATCTGTATCCCAGGTCTGTGCCAGTGCTGTTCCTACCGGAAAAGCAGTACAGTACTGATAATAAGTGTCTGCATTCTCATGATGCACACCAGGTTCCAGAATTCCATTTTCCAGTGAACCAAGAACTCCCATTTCATAGATGCTGTCTGTCTCTTTATCTACCTCATACCACTGTCTGAGGCGGATACCTGCCGGACCGTCCGCCATAACAAGAGAGGGGATTCCATACTCTTCCAAAGTACCGCAGGTTTCACCTGCTGATCCCGGTACTCGAATCCCTGCTGCACCAAGAGTACTGATATTCTCTGAAATCTTTCCATAAAGCAGAGGAATCAGCTCTTCTGTAGTTCTGTTTTCCAGAACAGAAACAAATCTTTTTTCTTCCTCTGTCAGATTTTCCTGATTTTTTCCGACATCTTCCGATTTTGCCGGTATCATCGCAGGTTTAAAATAATATTCCGGAACCTGCGCTGTTATCAGTTTTTCCTGTCTCTGCACAGATTTTTCTTTCAATTCTTTTGTCAGATAAATCTGTTCCAGTTCTTCCTGAAGCGGACAGATTTTATCCATCTGTTCCAGTACTGTATCATCTGAAACTACCAGAACTGCTTCCAGTTTCAGTTTGTCTGAACTGTTTCCGATCAGAATGCCATATTTGCCTTTTTCCACTATCCATGTATGTGTTTCCTCATTGAAAGAAGCCAGTTGTTTCTGTGGAATCTCAACAGTAAGTGTTTGTGTTTCTCCCGGCTTCAGAAGTCTGGTTTTTGCAAAACCTGCCAGTCTCTTATACTCTTTTTCCAGTTCTGTCTGCGGAAGCGTAACATAAATCTGTACCACTTCTTTACCAGCATATTCATTTCCTGTATTTGTAACCTGAACCTCTGCTCTGATCTTACTTTCTTCCATATTTATGCTGCAACACTTCATCTCAAACGTAGTATAAGAAAGACCAAACCCAAACGGAAACATCACCTTTTTGTCAAAGCTGTCAAAATATCTGTAACCTACATAAATACCTTCTTTGTATTTTTCCTTTTCCAGATTGCCATTCAGATACCCATACTCTTCTGAAGCCGGATAATCCTCGTATCGCCTTGCCCAGGTTGTTGTCAGTTTACCGCCCGGCACTTCTTTTCCCAGAAGTACATCAGCCAGGGCATCTCCCCCTTCCTGACCAAGCTGAGAAATATTTAAGATTCCTTTTATATTGTCTGTCTGTTCCAGAATATCTGTCAGCTCCACAGGACCACCTGCATTAAGAATAAGGATCACAGGTTTGTTCATTTCTGCAAGATAACGTAAATCTTCCTCTTCTCTCTCGCTTAAATAGTAATCTCCCTTTACTTTGCGACGGTCTTTTCCTTCTCCTGAAATACGACTGATCACATAAATCACCACATCTGCTTCACAGATATCTTCCTCTACCACCTTACGTCCCAGCGGCATTGCAAAAGGATTCTCTGCATAGGCATCAAAAGGATTATCTACTTTCTTAGCTTCTTCCAGAACTTTTTCTTTCCACGCCTCTCTCGCCTGCTCATAGCGATTGTGATAATCGCTGATCCAGTCTTCGCTTACAATTTTTACTCCTGCTTCTTTCAGTCCCTGATAAATAGAAATATTCTTTCTGTTGTTAACATCTCCAGAACCAATTCCACCCTTTACGGTTTTCTCTGCTCCATACCCAAGAAGTGCAGCAGCTGTATCTTTCTTTAATGGAAGGATTCCTTCATTTTTCAGCAGAACAATGCCTTCTGACGCCGCTTTTCTGGCAAGCTTTCCATGCATCAGTTCTCTCTCTGACGGCTGTTCTTCTCTAGTTCCACTGTAAATCCATTTCTTCATATAATTATACTCCTGTTTTTAATATTATAATTCTCATGAAAAGAACCTCCATAGCATTCTCTCTATGGGGGTTCTTAATTCTCATTATTCTTTTACACCACCAAGTGTTACACCTGCAATAATGTATTTGGATAAAAGCAGATATACAATAATGATTGGCACGATCGCAACAGTGATCATCATGTAAATTTTACCCATATCAAAGTTCATATAATCAGCACCACGCAGAGTTGCAATCAGGATCGGCACTGTCATTTTGCTCTTTGACTGAATGATCAGGGCAGGAACGAAGTAATTGTTCCAAGATCCTACGAAAGTAAAGATTGCCTGTACTGCTACTGCCGGTTTCATGATCGGAAGTACAATACTGTTAAAGGTTCTGAATTCTCCGGAACCATCAATTCTTGCCGCTTCCACAAGGGATAAAGGAAGGGAAGACTGAAGGTAACTGTACATAAAGTAAAAGACTGCCGGAGATGCAATGGATGGAATGATCAGCGGAAGTAAAGAGTCATACATTCCCATCTTTGTGATCAGTCGTAAAAATCCCATTGCTGTTACCTGTGTAGGCATAACAAGAATTGCCATAATAAAGGTAAAAGCTGCTTTCTTCATTTTAAAATCATAAGCATATAGACCATAAGCTGTCAAAGAAGAAAAATATGTACAAAGTGCAGCACTGCAGGAAGATACAACAACACTGTTAAGAATACCGCGGAACATCGGGAAACTTCCGTCATTTGCCACATTCTTCAGATTCTCAAGAAAATATTTTCCGGGAAGTGCTGAAAATCCTTTCTGCAGATCCGCATGGGAACGTGTTGCATTTACAATCAGAATGTAAAAGAAAAACAGACACAGGAAGGATAAAAAGATCAGCACAAGATGAACAAAAATACTGCGCACACGACCTGATGTATTTGATTTCATAGTTTATCTCCTCCTTCTTTCTTCTTTTGCTTTTTTCTTTGCAGCTTTCTTAGATCCGTCCGGGTCTGTGTCATTTGTCATCTTATATACGATCATACATAAAATACCGCTGACAATAAACAGATATACGGACAGTGCACCTGCCATACCATAGTTCTTGCTCTTTAAGTGGCTGTTCAGGAACATGATCAGAGTCATAGATGTACGGTCCGGATTTCCCTGTCCATTTGTAAGAATCTGAGGAACATCGAACATCTGAAGACCACCGATGATAGATGTGATCAGTGTATAAGCAAGGATCGGACGGATCAGTGGCAGTGTGATATAGAAAAATCTCTTGATACTGTTACAGCCATCCAGTTCAGATGCTTCAAAAATATCCATACTGATACCCATAACAGCAGCCATCAGCATAATTGTTGTATTACCAAACCACATCAGGAAGTTCATAAATCCGACCAGAGATCTGGTTCCGATTACAGAACCCAGGAAATCTATAGGATTTTTAACCCATCCCAGAGACATCAGAATAGAGTTAATCGGTCCGTTGGTAGAGAACATGGTAAAGAACAATAATGCAAATGCAGAAGCCATGATCAGGTTAGGAAGATAAATAACAACCTTGAAAAACTGCTGTCCATGGATCTTCAGACGCGCATCTGTAAACCAGCATGCCAGAACCAGTGCGATCACGATCTGCGGTACAAATCCGATTACCCACAGAATCAGTGTATTAGCACTGTATTTGAGCATATCTGACTTCAACAGACTCAGATAGTTTGCAATTCCAATAAAATTCGGTCCGATTTCTTTAATTCCTGAACGATAATATTCATAGAAACTATAACGTACAGTATCTACCAGCGGAATCAAAGAAAAGATTAAAAAAGTTATAAAAAATGGAAGGATAAAGATGTATCCCCATTTTGCATAGCTGATGCTTTTCTTTTTTTTCATAGTTCAGCATTCCTTCCTTTACATATTAGCGCCAGACACACATCGCGTTCATGTGTGTCTGGCAAATACAAATGCATCTGTACAGGTTATTTACACCTGAAACTTTTTAACTGTCAATTCAAAAGCGTTTATTATTCAGCCCAGTTAACTTCCTGGATTTCCGGATAACGTTCTTTGATTGCTGTTTCAAAGTTTGATTTTGCTTTGTCATAGTCTACCTGACCCTGGAAGTAATCGCTGAAAGCGTTCTGGATCAGTTCTACACATCCCTGGTCATAAGCAGAAAGTGGTGCGATCTTGATGTTCTCTGCAACCGGTGAGAAATATGTAAATGGATTCTGTCCGCCAAGGAAGTCAGATGCGAAAGTATCATCTTTTGCAACTTCCTGCATACCACTCTTTGTATTTGTAAAGTCAGAATAATCTTTGGAAATCTTTAATAAATTGTCCTTATTTCCTGTCAGTGCAAGAATGATATCTTTTGCATGTTCCGGATTATCTGTTCCTGTTGCTGCATGGATGTAAGAACCGCCCCAATTGTATTCCTGTGGTGGATTTGTAACAGCCCATTCTCCGTCTTCTCCATCCCAGTTTGGTTTCAATGTAAAGTCAATTCCCCATGCCGGGAAGAGGAATGCAAATACTTTGGATTCAGATCCCATAGCTTTGTTCCAGTCATCATTCCACTGACCTTTTACAGTTTTGTTCAGGTATCCTGCATCCAGCCATTCTTTGGAATCTTTGATCCAGTTCATTACCTGCTGGTCTACATTAACAGTTGTTGCACCGTCTTCTACCCATGGCTGGGAAATGCTGTTTCCATACAGTCTAAATGTATCAGCATAAGAAGCAAATGTGTAATATCCTTTTGCTTTCAGTTCTTCAGCTGTAGCTTTTGCTGTATCCCAGTCTTTCATTCTCTTGCCTACTTCTTCAGGATCGTCGGTTCCGAACACATCTTTGGCAATATCACGACGATATACAAGAAGTCCAGGGCAGCACTGCCATGTAGATCCTCTCTGTACTCCATCTGCATCAGATGCAGTTGTTTTTGTAAAGTCATACTGATCTGCAAGATCTTTGTCAGGATCAATTCCAAGATCTTTCAGAGGCATTGCCACATCCGCTGCTGCATCTGTATATTTGTATACATAATCTGTTTCTGATAAGAAGATATCTACCTTATCATCTGCTGATGCATCAGCCTGATTCATAAGAGCTTCATCAAGTTTCTGCTGATAAACACCATCCTGATTTGGATTTATGATCCAGTGAATTTCTGTTCCATCCTTTAATGTTGTTACTGTTCCGTCTTTGGATGTTTCTTTTACTTCAGGATATACTGCTTCCAGACGCTGACGGAATTCATCATTCCAGGAATAAATATTGATTACTTTTCCTTCTTCATCTGCATGTACGATTGTAGCGGTTCCGCCCATTGTACCTGCAATTACGGATGCTGTAAGTAAAACAGCTAATGCTTTCTTTTTCATTAAAAAAGCCCTCCTTTTTCTTTTTTTCTCTTTGTGAGTTTCTTGCCTCACCTGATGTATCAGATTATAGCTTAAACTGCTTTTCGGGTATATTATAATTTCCACCAAAATGTCAGATTCATGACCTCATTGTGTTCTTTTTATATACAGACAGATTTTGTCATTTAATAAGGAAATCTTTCCTAAAATCATAATCTTTCTGTTTTTTTATTAGTATTTTTGTATAAAAAGTACCATTTTTCTATAAATCAGCCAGATGAATATTCGCAATCTGATTCATTACCTGCTCATATATTTTTCTGAAATTGTGTTATTTTATGTCATGATTCTGATACTTACTTCATGTTTCTTATTTCCGAAAGATCTCATTTCCGATATAATTTCCATACAATATTTATGGAAGGAGAAAAATGTTGAAACATATTAAGTTTATTGATAATCATGGAAGCTTTTGTGTGAACAGACCGGAAAATACCAGTTATCTTTATTTTCCTCTTGCATCAGAAGCAGGTCTGAAAAGTTCCGTCACACCAGTGCTTGGAGGTGACAGCAAAATTGATCAGGATACCTTCCTGCTGGAACCGGTCAGTTCCGAAAATCTTCATAACAATCGTTCTTCCAGAAATTTCTGGATCGTAAAAGAAGGACACATTCCTTATTCAGTAACAGGTTCCTCTGCTCAGCAGGAAGCCGACCGTTTTACTGACAGGCAGGAAGACAGTGAACTAACCGCCGGATTCATGTGGCAGACTTTGAAAAGGACTTCCAGAGAACTTGGGCTCATCTCCACAGTTACTTCTTTTATCCCCAAAAGTGATAATGTGGAGATTATGTATGTGACGGTTGAAAACCAGACAGATACTGTACAGAAATTTACTGCATATGGTGCAATTCCTGTTTACGGAAGAAGTGCGGATAACATTCGTGATCATCGAAATGTCACTTCCATGCTCCATCGTATCGAGACAACAGAACATGGAATCAACGTCTGCCCCACCATGTCATTTGACGAGCGGGGACATCAGCCAAATCATAAAATCTATTATGTAAATGGTTGTTCCGGAAAGGGAGAAAATCCGATTTCCTATTATCCGACTGTAGAAGATTTTATCGGAGAAGGTGGTACCTATACACATCCACGCACAGTATATGAAGGATATAAAGGAGTTCCCGCACACAGTCTGGCAGCAGGAAAGGAAGCAATGGGTGCTTTCTGTTTCTCATCTTTCACACTGGCTCCCGGTGAAAAAACAGACTTTATTTTATTATCAGGTATTGCCGACAGTAAAGAAGAAATTGAAAATATTTTTGAAAAATACAATACTTCCGATAAAGTGAAAAATGCACTGGAAGAAACCAGAATTTACTGGAAAAAACAGGTAAACGTTGACTTCCACACACAGGATCCTGACTTTGACAGTTATATGAAATGGGTAAGTTTCCAGCCATTCCTGCGCCGTTTATTTGGCTGTTCTTTCCTTCCTCATCATGATTACGGACGCGGTGGACGCGGATGGCGTGATCTGTGGCAGGATTGCCTTTCTCTTCTGCTGATGAATCCTCAGAATGTAGGTGCCATGATTGAAAAGAATTATGGCGGCGTACGTATTGATGGTACAAATGCTACTATTATCGGAGACGGTGACGGCAATTTTATCGCTGACAGAAACGGAATCGCACGTGTATGGATGGATCATGCACTCTGGCCGCTAATCACGACCAGTCTTTATATTAATCAGACCGGAGATATAGAGATCCTTAAGAAACAGGTTCCTTATTTTAAAGATGCACAAACCATGCGCGGCACAGAAATTGATACTCTCTGGAATGACGCATATGGAAATAAACAGCGCACCGAAGACGGTCAGGTATATACCGGAAGTGTTCTGGAGCACATCCTGATCCAGCAGCTTGCCGCTTTTTATGATGTAGGTGTTCATAATATTTACCGTCTCCGCGGAGCTGACTGGAACGATGCCCTGGATATGGCAGCAGAAAATGGTGAAAGTGTTGCCTTTACCTGTGCTTATGCGGGCAATCTCCATACTCTTGCTTCCATATTACGCCTTATGGAATCTGCAGGCGAAACCAGTATCCCGCTGTCAGAGGAAATTGAAATCCTGCTGAACGACCAGACAGATATGTTTGACAGTGTATCTGAAAAGAAAAAGGTTCTTACTGAATATGCCAAAAGCTGCAGGCATAACCTGAGCGGCAGAAAGAAAAACTTCTCTCTCTCCACACTTGCTGCCAACCTGATCCAGAAATCCAACTGGCTGACAAATCATATCCGTTCACAGGAATGGATTGATGGCAAAGACAGCGAAGAAGGATGGTATAACAGCTATTACGATAATCATGGAGAGGCAGTGGAAGGTTTCCACCATGAACAGGTGCGTATGATGCTCACGGGCCAGGTTTTCTCTATTATGGGAAATGTTGCCACTGATGCGCAGATCAGAAAAATCGTAAAAAGCGCAGATCATTATCTTTACAGAAAAGAAATTGGCGGTTACCGCCTGAACACAGATTTTCAGGAGCTGAAGTTTGATATGGGACGTATGTTCGGTTTCGCTTATGGCGAAAAAGAAAACGGTGCTGTTTTCTCTCATATGGCAGTTATGTATGCAAATGCCTTATATCAGAGAGGCTTTGCAAAAGAAGGCTGGAAAGCATTGCGTTCTCTGTCTGATGCAGCTCTCGACTTTGATACCAGCCATATTTACCCGGGAATTCCTGAATATTTCCGTTCAGACGGACGTGGCATGTATCATTATCTGACAGGTGCTGCAAGCTGGTATCTTTTTACCATGATCACAGAGGTCTTTGGTGTCCGTGGAGTTTTCGGAAACCTTCTGGTTCATCCAAAACTTCTGGCAGAACAGTTCGATGAAGCAGGAACTGCTTCTGTCTCTGTTACTTTTGCAGGAAAACAGTTCCATGTTACCTACCGAAACACAGACAGAAAAGATTATGGTTCTTATCATATCGCCGCTGCGGACTGCGACAAAACAGCAATAGAAATCGTAGAAGATTCCCATATTATGATCTCCAGAGAATTTATTAACAACCTCTCTTCTGATCTTCATGAAATTACAGTGACACTTGCCTGAAAACAATAGCTGCTCAGCCTCCATAAAAGCAGTCGACAGGCAGTTATAAATATTGTTCTAACAGAAAGGATTTACTATATGAAATACGGATATTTTGACAATGAAAACCGAGAATATGTGATTACTAATCCGGCAACACCTGCACCATGGGTAAACTATCTGGGTTCCCCGGAGTACGGTGCAATCATTTCCAATAATGCAGGGGGCTACAGTTTTGCAAAATCCGGTGCAAACGGACGTATCCTGCGCTATGTTTTTAATAACTTTGACCAGCCGGGACGTTACATTTACATTCGCGATGACAGATCATCAGACTTCTGGTCTGCATCCTGGCAGCCTGCAGGCAAAGATCTGGCTCAGTATAAGAGCGAATGCCGTCACGGAATCGGTTATACAAAAATTTCTGCCGACTACAGCGATATTCACTCAGAAGCCCTTTACTATGTTCCTCTTGGAAAAAGTTATGAAGTATGGGCATTATCTGTGACCAATCATTCTGATCACGAAAGGAACCTGACTCTCAGCGGATATGCAGAGTTTACCAACCACAGCAATTACGAACAGGATCAGGTTAATTTACAGTACTCTCTTTTTATTTCTCGTACACTGTTCGAAGGAAACAGAATTACTCAGCAGATTCATGGAAATCTTGATGCAATTCCTGAAAATGAGAATGTAGATGAGAAAAATGTGACAGAACGTTTCTTTGGACTTGCAGGTGCTGAGGTTTCTTCTTACTGTGGGGACAAAAATGAATTTCTCGGAAGTTACCATGGATATGGAAACCCTGAAGGTATTGTCTGTGGTGATCTTGGTAATAAGACAAGCTATAATGAAAACTCCTGTGGTGCTCTCTCCTGCAAAATAACTCTTAAAGCAGGTGAAACCAGAACAATTGCTTTTCTTCTTGGAATGAAACCGTCATCTGAAGCTGCTGAAGTAATCAGATGTTACGAAAATCCGGCTCCAACTGTAGCAGAAGAACTGGAAGCATTAAAAGCTGACTGGAACAGTAAGCTTGATAATCTTAAAGTCAGCACTCCAAGTCCGGAATTTGATACTATGATTAATACCTGGAACGCATACAACTGTTTTATGACTTTCATCTGGTCCCGTGCAGCTTCCTTCATTTACTGTGGACTCAGAAATGGATACGGATACAGAGATACTGTACAGGATATTCAGGGAATCATCCATCTGGCACCGGAAATGGCACTGGAAAAGATTCGTTTCATGCTGTCTGCGCAGGTAAATAACGGTGGCGGACTCCCTCTTGTCAAGTTTACTCACACACCAGGAAAAGAAGATACTCCGGATGATGCTTCTTATGTACAGGAAACCGGCCATCCGGCTTACCGTGCAGATGATGCATTATGGCTTTTCCCAACTGTATATAAATATATTTCAGAAACCGGAAACACTGCTTTTCTTGATGAAGTGATTCCTTTTGCCAACAAAGATGAAGCTACTGTATATGAACATCTGAAACGTGCGGTTGCTTTCTCTCTTAATCACCTTGGACCTCATGGAATGCCCGCCGGACTTTATGCAGACTGGAATGACTGTCTCCGTCTGGGTGCAAACGGAGAATCTTCTTTTGTTGCTTTACAGTTCTATTATGCAATGACAATCCTGAAAATCTTTGCCGAATATAAAAAAGATACAGAATATGTACAGTATCTTGAAGAAACTCAGAAAGCATTTGGCGAAAAAGTTCAGGAACTGTGCTGGGATAACGACCGCTTCGTACGTGGTTATACAGAATCAGGAGAAAGAATCGGTGAAGCTGCTGCTCCTGAAGCAAATATGTGGCTGAATCCTCAGAGCTGGGCAGTCATCAGTGGTCTTGCTACCCCGGAACAGGGAGACGCAGCACTAAATAATGTATATGAACGTCTGAATACGGAATATGGCGCAATCCTTATGGATCCTCCTTACCATGCACATGCTTTCGATGGTGCACTGGCAGTTATCTATAATCAGGGTACCAAAGAAAACTCCGGTATTTTCTCCCAATCCCAGGGCTGGCTGATTCTTGCTGAAGCACTCCGCGGTCATGGAGAACGTGCTTTTACCTATTTTATGGAAAATTCTCCTGCTGCGCAGAATGACTGTGCCGAAATCCGTCGTCTTGAGCCATACTGCTATGGTCAGTTCACAGAGGGAAAAGCAAGCAAACACTTTGGACGCTCTCATGTTCACTGGCTGACAGGAACTGCTTCTACTGTAATGGTAGGATGTGTGGAAGGTATCCTCGGGCTTCGCCCTGATCTTGAAGGACTTCGACTGTCTCCTTCTGTGCCAAAAAGCTGGAAACACTTTGAGATTGAGAAAGTTTTCCGTGGAAAACAGCTTCATATCTCTGTAGAAAATCCAGACGAAAAAGAATCTGGCTGCTGCAGTCTGGTTCTTAACGGACAGAAATTAGCAGATAATTATATCCCTGAAAACCTTCTTCAGGATAAGAACGAAGTCATATTAACTCTTTAATCCCCCGATATTACCAGATGAAAATAAGCGGCCGGCTTACAGAAAATTTATATTTCCTGTAAGCTAGAGCGTGTCTGAAAAATCATTCCCGCAATCTGCACGCCCCACTTTGCGGGATATTTCACCCGAATTCAGTTGCCGTAGCCCGCTACGGCGCCCTCATCCGGGCAAAATATACCACAAATTGTGACGCACATCTTGCAGAAAGCCTTTTTCAGACACGCTCTAGCCGCCTGTTTTACTTATCTTAATATTTTGATTAATCCTGTTCTTTTTTCAGTTCCGACTCTGATGCGACACAAAGTTCTTTTTCTATATCCCAGTGTATCATATAATGTTCATCCCTGTATTTGCCCGGTGTCATTCCCGTAACTTCCCTAAACTGCTGGATGAAATGACTCTGGGAAGAAAAGGAAAGACGGTTTGCAATCTCAATGATCGGATAATCACTGTACTGCAAAAGATTTTTCGCCATTTCTATCTTCTGTCTGCGGATATAGGCACTGACCGATATTCCTGTTTCTTTTTTAAATAATCTGGAGAGATAGCTCGCAGATACTCCAAGTGAATCTGCAAGATCTTCTATTGTAATTCGTTCTTTGATATGAGAATAAATGTATTCTTTACTTGCGTTGATATGTTTAGAATAAGTGTTGTCTCTGAAATATCTGCGCATTTTTTCAGTATAATCCATCACCATCTCATCATGAAGGCTCTGAACCTCTTCTACTGTATGAATGCCATCCAGCTTTTGAATATAAAAATCACTCAAGCGAAATGCCTGTTCCATCTCCATTCCATTTTGTTTACAGAGTCTGGTTATCATTGCGGTAGTGATAACAAAATGATATTTCATATTTGTGACCGCATTCTTTGACAGTACTCCCACACCATCACACTCTGTAAATCTCTGCCGTTCACAATTCTTCTTAACAGTTTTTATATCTCCACTTGCAACTGCACGATAGAACAATAATTCCTCTGTCGGTTCTCTGTGCTTAATTTCATCAAACTCATCTTCTGCCTCAAAAAGAAGCCATTCGTTCTGATAACTCATATGTCTCTCCTACGCCAATGCCAGCAATTCTTTTCCTTCTTTCAGTCTCTCATAAAACTGTATGTAGAAATCCTGATTTTGATCATATGGTTTGAGATAGAATCTGTTCACCACAAAAAGGTTCAGATTTCTGATCAGATCTGGATCCTCAGCATTGTACAGTACTTCCTGCACATCCAGCAGAAAATAATGCCAGTCATTGACAAATTTCTCATAATTTTTCAGATCCGGTGTGTCCACCCACTTCTTTACCTTGATCTTACTGCGGTTTGTTTTAGGACATTCGTGAATCTGAAGAATATATTTAAAACTGCCATTCTCGTAGAATCTTCCCAGCGGGAATAATCTGCAGAATCCCGGCCGAATAGAGTGGATGTGACAGCGTCCTTCACTGTTAAGGAATATACACTGTTCCTTAACTCCTGTCATCCGAAGATGCGGAAGGATATTTCCATCTGTCACTCCCAGTTCCAGATATTCCTGTAAAAGCTGCTCTGCTGATTTCTGTAATCCTGCCGACAATCTGTATACATCATATGGATCCAGAAGCACAGAATCTCCCATTCCCTGACAACAGTCACAGCAGCCTTCACAGTCATGGCAGTCTGCCTTTACCATATCATTAGAATCATATAATTTACCATCCGAAATCTCTTCCAGTGTCTGTTCTCTGCGCATATGCTATGCTTTTTCCTTTCTCTCAAAAAGCCTCTAATCCTGTAACACCCCAGTCTGAAGCAAGATCTTTCATACCTTCCAAAACTTCCTCCCTTGAATATCCGTTATCATCCAGGAAATCTCCATCCATATCATTCAGATACAGATAAA
>OLNG01001287.1_pt1 | contig 13649 bp, 13 predicted proteins | sample 1643091 | NCBI WGS metagenome assembly OLNG01 (sample SAMEA3136661, study PRJEB25190) | human gut metagenome | biome: human gut; feature: human-associated habitat; material: faeces | place: Austria | collected 2013 | reverse complement strand
ATGAATCTGATATTGACTTTGCAGTTGTCTTCCAGTTCTCTCAGGGAGCAGTAGCCGCTGGTCATAAATCCGAAAAGTCCTCTTTTTCTGTGGAGACTGTTATTTCACAGCCCCTTTCCGTAAAGACTGTTATTTCACAGCCTCCTGTGCGTGAACAGTTCACAAAGTGATAATTTGATTTCCGCGAGATGCACATCCTTGCGGAGTGTTTTTTCTTATCTTAAATAATTTTCCCTTCCAAATGGTCTATTTCATGCTGACAAATCTGCGCTGTCCAGCCTGTCAGCTTCTGTCTTTGTTTTTTCCAGTTTTTATCATAATACTCTACTTCAATATTATGAAAACGCCGTGTAGGTCTTACTCCTTCCAATGACAGACACCCTTCTTCTGTTTCATAAGGCGTATCTTTCTTGACAATCACCGGATTAAACATTACTACATCTATAATTCCCATATTCACAATGATAATATTTTTCTTTATTCCAATCATATTTGCAGCCATACCTACGCAACGTTCTCTGTTTGCTGCCAACGTATCTTCAAGGTCCTGTCCTATATATAAATCCTCTTTTGTGGCAAGTTCTGATTTCTGTGCTAAAAAGAAGATATCCTTTACAATCGGTTTTACCATTTTCTTCTCCTCTTATGTGTTTTTTATTTCCAATTCTTCCATGTATCCGGCACATATCCTACCGTTGCCTGTTTGCCGTTTCTCACAACAGGAAGCTTTATTACCTTCTGATTTTCCAGAACTTTTTCCATTCTGTCTTCCTCGGCAATATACTTAATCAGCGCAAGTGCATCTTTATCCTTACAATCCTTATCAATTAAAACTTCCAATCCTCCCACTGCTTGACAAACTGATTGCATCTCACCTTTACTCATACCTTTTTCTTTCATGTCGATAAATTGATATTTTATTCCACGTTCTTTAAAATAACGCTCTGCTTTTTTCGAGTCGAAGGACTTCTTTGTGCCAAAAATCTGTATATTCATTTTTACCTCTCTAATCTGCATCTTCTTCCAAATATTGTTCCATTGAATTCTTATAACAGGACTGTTCCATATAAGCATTTTATCATTTCTGAATATTGCTTACAACTTATCTAAGAATAAAATTTTACATCTTCTTTTTACATTTTATCTATGATAGTCAGATAAAAGATCTTGTCTTCCGTTTGCAAATTACATCATTCTGTTTTACGCATATTTATACCGTTCATCTCCAGACGATACGTATGCCTCCTTTCCACGGATGTTTGTATGGGAAGGAAGTTTTCCGGTTCCGTTTATAGCGCTGCTGGAATGATTATTCTGAACCATGCTAAGTACTTTCTTGAAATAAGAATACTTGCAGGCATTGGCTTCTACGCATTTCTCAGCAGCCTCCTGAACCAGCCTGTGAGGAACATCCTTACAGGAATGGAGTACACCAGCACAGCTGTTGTATGCCTGTTCCTCATGTTTGGAACTGCGGAGTATCCTGTCAATAAGAGTTACCATAGATTCTCCATAGACAGATGCCCACCGTCTGTAATAAGCTCCGTCATTGTAGCCTTAAGAATTGCAGGTTTTCCCTTATGGGTATACAATACAGAATAGTAGTGGGCATCATACTCAAGATGGTAATTATCTGGAACTTTAAGAAAGTATTTATAATCACAAAGTGTATAACTTTCGCCTGGAAGCTGGTTCATACGCGGTTTGTCGGATTTTTCAAATCCATTCATGCGGGATTTCCGAATGTCGGATTTTTTCTGGAAAGCACGCTGGTTGATGTCCGCTACAATCTTTTTAACCGCAGCGTTTAGAGCTTCCAGAGAGGTATAAATATCTTTCTTTAACTCTTCGACCAGATGCGTTTCTAAGAAACGCACGTGGCTTTCAACCGTTGGTTTACTTTATTTAATATCCAAATACTATTTTCGTCGTTGAAAAAGCGTATAAATAAAAATATTTCTTCCATAGTCCAAAATTTCCTGTATAACAGAAAAAGAGACTGTTCCACAAAACAACAATCTCCTTTTTCTTCCATATAAATATTCTGTTTTATCCTAAAATCTTCTTTAAATCTTCCTCTGGCGTGCTGATTGGCGAAATATGAAATTTCTCCACCAAATACTGCAATACATTTTGAGACAGAAATGCAGGTAATGTAGGTCCTAAATAAATATTCTGAATTCCCAAATATAATAATGTCAGCAAAATACATACTGCTTTTTGTTCATACCATGACAAAACCATAGAAAGAGGCAATTCATTTACACTGCAATTAAATGCTTCGGCCAGAGCAACTGCTACCTGAATAGCACTGTATGCGTCGTTGCACTGTCCCATGTCCATCATCCTTGGCAATCCCTCAATCTCTCCTAAATCAAGGTCATTAAAACGATATTTACCGCATGCCAAAGTAAGAATAACAGAGTCATTTGGTGTCTGTTTTACAAATTCTGTGTAATAATTTCTTCCTGTTCTGGCACCGTCACAACCTCCTACTAAAAAGAAATGACTGATTTTACCTGCTCTTACTGCATCAATAACTTTGTCTGCTACCCCTAAAACTGTACCGTGTCCAAATCCCGTAACAACATATTCTCCGCCATTAATTCCTGTCATGCGTTGTTCCTTTTCATATCCACCTAATTCCAACGCTTTTTCTATTACCGGTGTAAAATCCTTCTTTTCATCAATATGAACCACATTAGGATAAGAAACAACTTCGGTGGTAAAGACACGATCTGCATAGCTTTCTTTTACCGGCATCAGGCAGTTTGTTGTAAACAACAGTGCTCCCTGTATATTAGCAAATTCTTTCTGCTGATTTTGCCATGCTGTTCCAAAATTCCCTTTCAAATGGCTATATTTCTTTAATTCAGGGTAAGCGTGCGCCGGAAGCATTTCCCCATGCGTATACACGTTAATACCTTTATCCTTTGTCTGCTCTAAAAGAAGCTCTAAATCTCTTAAATCATGCCCTGTCACCACAATAAACGGTCCTTTTTCAACAGAAAGAGGAACTTTTATGGGAACCGGTGTACCATAAGCTGTTGTATTTGCCTTATCCAAAAGCGCCATACATTTTAAATTTACTTCTCCCACTTCCATGGCAACAGAAAGAAGCTGGTTCATATCCAGATCCTTACTGATTGCAATTAATGCTTTATAGAAAAATTCATTTACAGCTTCATCTGTATATCCCAGCACCATTGCATGATAAGCATAGGCTGCCATTCCACGAATACCAAATAAGATCAAAGATTTTAAGGAACGGATGTCTTCCTGTGTTTCCCATAAATTTTTCATGTCATATTCTTCTGCCTGTTCACAGAGATTTCCTCCGCCGCATGTCAGGCACATACTTTTTCGTTCTTTTCTGATATTTGTAATCATTTCCTTGATTATATCATCATTAAAATTCACATTAGTAACTGTTGTGAATAAACCTTCTATTACAATCCTATCTGTACTTTCTGTTCTTTTATTTTTCCCGCAGACTTTTGCCAAAGCAATTAATTCACCTGTAAGTTCATCCTGAAGCTCTGCGGTTACAGAATTCTTTCCGCAAACTCCTCTATTTCCTGTACATCCTGCACACCCTGCGGTCTGTTCACATTGAAAACAAAACATTTTTTTATCCATCTTTCTATCTCCTTTATTTTACCTGCTGCTTTTTTTACAGACTCATCATACAGGAGAAAAAGAAGAATCAATGTTGCATAGGCAACATATTTATAAAAAATCATTCAAATTTTTTAACAGTCGAAAGGTATTTTTGTCAAAATCAATATAACCTTCTGTCTTCATAACATTTAATTCTCTGGTCAGCGCACTGCGGTCTGCACAGAGATATTCTGCTAACTGTACCCTTCCTAGAGGAATGTCAAAATAAAGGCTCTGTTGCTTGGAAGCTTCCTGAAGCAAATATGTGGCAATTTTTTCCCTTAACGTTTTCTTTGATAAAATATCCACCTTATCCATCAACACGACATTTTTCTCTGCAATTACTGTAACCATGTTTTCAATCAGTCTGTGATGAAATTTACAGGACATATTACAAGTTCGCAAAATACGGGAGAAAGGCAGAAATAATATCTTAGACGCTGTATCTGCTACAAAAGAAACAGTGGCATTTTTTACAATTCCACAGGAAAAACTCTCCCCAAACAACTCCCCTTTTTGCATGGATACCAACAGAGTTTTATTCCCCCATAAATCCTCTTTAATCATATCCACTTTCCCCGAAAGCAAAATCCCCACTGCTTCCACATTTTCTTCCAAAGTGATAATGTATTGATTTTTTTTATATTCTTTCAAATAAGCGCCAATACAGCCAAGCATTGCTGTCATTTCCGATTCCTGTATTCCATAAAACAATTTCATGGTTTTTAATTCTGAAAGATACTCCTTATATAATTTTTGCATATTTTAAATAACAATTTCCTTCCAAATGCTTTATTTCTTATATCTGTTCTATCTCTTTTCTTTTCCAACGCAATAGTTGCCATAGATTACTGCCACCACACTATACAAAATTCCGGCAACCGGCCAAATCACCCAAGTAATACCCCATTTCATAGTGACAAAACTAATGAAAAGATATAATGCTACAACAATAGCCCAGTAAATATTTCCAATACTTTTTCTCGCCGCTTTGCAATTCTTGTATAATCTCCTTCTTCTAACAAGGCCTGATATCCATCCCAAATAATCGATGTTCTGACTATAAAAAATACTCCTATAGCCACCAACATAAGCAATACACCTGTTGAAAATTCCATAATATGTGCTTTTTCATATTTTTTCATTTTATTGCGAACCATACCATCAATTCCATATTCCGTATCCAAAGGTTCTTTTTCCAAAAACTCGTATGGCTCACCTTTATGTCCATTAACAATAAAAATAACAACTGCAGCTGCCACTATACAAAACATTACAATCAGCCCTACCATTGCCCCTTGATCTTCTGTGAGAGGAATTTTTTTCATTTCTCCTGCCGCAGCCAAATATATCAATAAAATCGGCGATAAAATACAAAGCATGACTCCTGTTGCAACGGAAAATGAACTTTTTTTACAATACTCTAAATATTCATTTGCCGTCTCCAGAGATACTTTTATTAATGTTTCTCCCTTATCATTCTCTATCTCTTTTGCTTCTTCTGAAGGATTTACTAATCACTGTAATTCTTCTATATCATCCCGAAGCAGATAATCCGTACTTACACAAAATACTTCCGAAAGTTTTAAAATTCTGTTCATATCGGGAACTGATTGTGCACCTTCCCACTTTGATATTGACTGACGGCTGACTCTCATTTTTTCTGCAAGCTCCTCTTGCGACCAACCTGCTCTTTTTCTCAAATTTACAATTTTATCTGCTAATATCATCTTCTTCCTCCTTTACAGTCCTTCTTTTTCATCTTAACAGACTTTTGATAGAAAAAATATACATAATTTTGCAGTTGCATACTACCAACTATGCTTTACAATTACGCAACTGACTGTATTTTAGCAAAAAAAAATCGTATTTTTAATCTGCATCTTCTTCCAAAGCTTCAATAAAAAAGCTCACCGGACGAAATCCATCATTGCAGGAAATCATTGCAGATTTTTTATTCTTCATCCAGCCATTATAAAAATTTTCTCCTCCGTGTGCCAGTGTCATAACAAAAGGAGAGATGCTGTCCCATGCACTGTCACAAAAATCATCCGGTTTCTTCCAGCCGTTGGCGATAAAAACCTGCCCTTCCTCCATATCACAAGCATGAGAAATGGGGTTCTCATATTGTTCCATCAAGTCTTTGTAACAAGAAATTCTCTTTACTGTAATTCTGCATTTTTTCATTTAGATTTCTCCTCGTATTGATGTTTTTTTTATAGATTTCTTGCTCTATTTTATCATCAATTCATAAATCTGTTAACCTGATATTTCTGTCAATGTTCTTTTAGAGCTGTTCCTTTTTCACAATATATTCCCGTAAATACTTAAACGGAAACGGAACAACAGTTAACATTCCATACCTTACAAACTCTACTCCCATAAGTGGAAGTAATTTCTTAAAAATTAGCTTTCCACCTTCTACCGTCTGTATCTCACGCACTACACTGGCTCTCTCAATTGTATACTTCATTCCATTACCAATTTCGCCAACTGAATATTTTGCATACGTATCATCATAGTCAAAATAGTTAATATCTATGTTTCCAGAAAGATACTCTCGTCTTTCTTCTTCTCCACGAAGATACGAATATAGCATACTTCCTGTATTTTCAAATACATACCGCACTACTTCTTTTTTTGTGGCAATTCCTTTGAATAATCCCATTATATCGGATTTCGTGTATTCTGTATTCACGTCGATATGTGGGATAACGATATCCAATTCTGCCTGTACTTTTATTTTATCTGTTATATTCATTACTGCTCGAAGCCAAGTTACCACGTCTTTTCCTGGAAATCTTCCTTCACTAGCTACATTCTTAAGAATATCACCCATTGCAGTATAATCAGGCATAGAATACATATTGGTATCCTTTATAAGATTAATATTACCATCTGCATCTTTTATTAGACCTATAACACCTCTATACTCATTTTTATTCTCTTTATTCAAACCGAAATAATCCATGTATTTATCATACTCTGTCATAGTAAAAAGATTTCGTTTCAATGCTTCAATTTTAAATAAGCCGTCCGGATGAATAGTCATGAAATAATATACTCCTTCTGCAACTACGCCAAATAGCCAGTCGGATTTATATCCATATTTACTCCAATCCACTAATGTGATTTTGCCATTAGCAATGTCCTTCTTAATAACAAGCTCTTTCAGAATATTATAAACTGCCGCCGATGACTGGTGTTTAAAATTCTCAACTGTAATATGCTGAACAACATAATTCTCCATGTTTTCTTGATGTGCATCTATTTCCGAATCTAAATAGAAAGATTTATCGTGTATATATCGTACATTAAACTTCTTCTTTGATAATCTTTTTCCAACACTGCATTTTACCTCTGGAATAATTTTCTTGATTTCGTCAGCCACATCCTGCAAATAATCTTCAGAAGTTTCAGACTGTATAACGTCCACTATGTTAATTCCAGAATTTAAAATTTCCTTTTTAACAACATCCTTATATGATTCCAACGACGTACGCTTATATTCCAAAACTTTATCAATATTGTATTCCTTAAACTTCACATGAATATACTTACCAAACTCATCATGTAAAGCATTAAAAATATCATATAAAACACCCATCTTAGTACAAGAAAAGGTTTCATAATTCGTAAAATCAAAAAATGTAATACTACCTCTTTCACCATCTACAGGTTTAATAATAAAATTCTCTCTACGGTTCTTATTTTCATTAGATACTCGTTTTAAGGTATTATTGTTATAACTGAACTCATATTGTGGATAATCCTGTAGCTTTCTTTTTTCAAATTTCATTTGCTTCTTAAGTGCCAGTGCTGTCATCCTATGTGCTACCAATTTGACGCACATATCATTACCAACTTTTACTTCAAGGCACTGCATACCCCAAATAAAATTTTCCTTGTCTTTATTCATCCATGAAGGTCGAAAGCATAATAATTTCCCAGACAGATTATTAAAAGATATCATTTCATCAACCGGACTCGTTAGCGCATTCAAAAATAATTGTGTCAACAAATGCTCCGGAATGCTGCAACTTGTCATAGATTTTATAGACAAGCTATCTCCATCTTCTTTTTCATTCAATAAACGTACAAACTCAGCTCTGGAAGTAGAGTTTTTAGGAAGCATAACAAAAAAACTCTTCCCACTTTCAAATTGAAGAGCTGATATCTTTATATCATCAATATCCAAAAAAGCGGCTCCACTTTTTATATACTTGTCTGATGTTGTAACATAATAAAAATCATAATCTCTATCTATATTAGAATATTCAAATGAAGCTAGGAGTTCATTTGAATAAAGTTTCTTTATACTCACTGCAAATATCCCTCCCGATTTATTTTTTCTATAATTTCTATTCCTATTTCTTTTCTATCCAACCGATATAAATATGGTATCTCAATAATTCTACCATTACCACTAGACGTAATTTGCATATTGTGATCAAGCATAATATTGATTATTACTGCCCTCTTTCCTCCACACTTATCCAACTTCGCCTGAATATTTTTCTTTTCTTCCTCCGCAGATACTGTCATGGTTTCTTTCCACAACTTAAAATCCACATAGACACCATTACCTAGTGTATAATCAAACAATTCAAAATGCTCTGGCGACATTTCCTGTAACGTTACTCCTGCATATTGCTCTAGAATATATTTACCAACAACTTCGCCTAAAGCACCTTTGTAAATATTATTAAACATAGGTGGTGTCAATATAAATTCATTTGGAACAAAGCTCGTTGCATATCCATGCTTTTCAAATAGTTCTTTCACTCCCGGAATTTGCATAATCTCTTTCAAATGAACCTCATCCTCTGACATCTTTTGAGGAAGGCTACCGTCAAACTTGATATTTATATTATTATTATAGTCACCTTCTTGTTCATAAGAATAGGCTGTAATTTCTCCCGGCGCACACATATATACAAGCTGATATTGCGAATTATACTCAACATTTTTTCTGCTTAGGGTAGGTCTCATAAGACAAAGCTCACGTAATGCTTTCCAATAGTCTATACTATCATCAGTCCAATTACGCTTAAGCTCATTTATAATCTGCATTGCCTTTAGTGCTAATATTCTGGCACGATTTTCCATTACAGCAACATCCAGATTTTCATTTGCCTGACCATTAAAATATGCTTTACCCACTTTAACTAATTCCGCAAATTCAGGATTCAACATTCGTTGTTCCACACTAGACAAATCATAATCTCTTAGAATTGTATCATCCACATAAATGTATATGTCTGGATTCTTAAGACCAGTTCTACATATTCTTCCTACTGCCTGTATTAATGTACGAATCGCAAAGTTATTTACTGAGTCTGTTTTATATGGCTCTCCCTTCTTCCCAGAAAAAGTATATCCACCGCTGAAACATATAAAAGCATCTTTGATTACTGCAATACCATCTTTACGAGAAACTTCACCTCTCTCCATCAAAAATTCCATTTGATATACAAAACGAATTAAATCCTCAGCCTCAATTCCCTTCTTGCTATCCACATTCACCAAAAGGTTCGTCGGCTTCTCCAAGTATATGCAATCAAAGTCCTTTTCCATATCCCCTCTATCATAATTATTAACTGCCACGATCATAGCATTTACCGGTGCTTTATATTGTAAATTTTGTCCTGCACCAACTGTATTATAAGAAGATATAACAAAGAGCTTTTCCCCATTTGACAATCTCTGAATAACCTTCGCACGCTTAGCATCATAACCTTCACTGTTTATGCTATATAACAGATTTTTACCTTTTAATCCCTTGATACCATAAAACTTAATAATAGCGTCTGCAAAATCCTCTAACAATTTAATATCAAAGAGACCTTTATTCTCCTGTGGCAATTTATTAGTAAGACACAAGAAAGATTTAACCGAATCATTTAAGATAAACAACTTCATAACTTTTACGACACGTATAAAGTTATTCTTTGCATATTCAACACCTTCAAACGTTGTTGTTAATTTTTCCGCATACATATTTATAAATGCTTCGTTTCCATCAAATATCTCTGCCAATTCAGCTCTATCATCTGCGCTACAAAAAACTGGTTCCACATGAATATTCACTTTATCATAATTTGCAACAAATGTCCGGAAAGACTCCTGCAATCTACGCTTATCTGATTCTTGCATCACATAAAATTTATCCTGCAACATCCTTTGAAGATATTCCAAATCATAATTACCAATAACCGTATCAAGTGTTGCTGTACCGGAAATTCCTATAACTTTAGCCTTTTCAGATAAATGAAGTAAAATACGCTCTGGCGAATCCTGGAAATCAAATAGCTGAATTTCCGAACGCATACTGTGATTTGGATCATCTATAAAGTCATAATAGCGAAATCCTCTATTATAAACAGAACAGTCAAAATACTTTAATGACATTTTCCCATTGCAGTCTTTTTTGTCTTTCTTCGACTTTACCTGGTCTCCCATTACGATAGGCTTTAAATACCTTATCTGTTCTCTTGATAAATGAAACTCTGTCAACACTGACTCGATTGCATTCTCAAGCGTATAATCATCATCTCTCGACCTTTCATCCTCATTTTTATGATTCTTATAATTAAATGAAAGATTTCTTATTCCATTCTGAAAATAAGTCAAGCAACCCTTAACACTGGCAAGCAAACTTAACACGCCTCCAGCTTTCTCTGTTGGCCTTCTTTTTGTAAAACGCAACCAGTTCTGTCTTGCCTTCAAATCGGTATTTATATCAATAAAAGCATTTTCTCCCTCAAGTATCGAATGAAACTGTAAATCATTAAAAATAAAATTACGGCTTCTATCCCCCTTACTATCTTCTTCTATTTTGAAACTATACTGCATGGCATAATGTTTATATGTTTCATCAAACACGTCACCAAATCCTTCTATAATTTCCATAGGATTTTTCGCATTTTTGTGTTCATCAAGATATGCTTGTTGTAACTTTGATGCAGTAGTAAGCTCTGCCGGAAACTCTCTAGTCTTCAAAGATGCATATACACGATGAAACAAGCCTAAATAATCAATATGATTTTCTAAACCTCTTGTTATGATCTGATTAAGCAATCTGTCTCTTGTTGCATCAAACTCGTCTATAAAAATAATTGCATTTTTTGTAATATCATTATTAAAAAAACTATATGTAGGTTCAATAATTGTAGTGTTCCCCAAGAAAAATTTGTCCATCGACATAAAAAATATCCTTTTTTCTCTCGTATATACTGCCGGATATAATTCTCCTATCCATTGATAATCCGGATTATTAGCAATATTCTTTAACTTTTCCTTTGGTGTCTTGAACTGCTTTAGTTCGCTTTCTATCACTCTGCGAAAAGCACCTTCCTGCTGCTTGCGAATAACATCTTCTGCGCTCTTACACAAAACATTTATAATGTCCCTACTGGTTCCTTTTAATTCACACTTTTTATCTCCATATTCGTTTAATAATTTTACTGAACCATGTAAATCCTTAAATTCTTGCTTCATTGTAATTGTCGGTGGGATTTTTCTTGCACGATATAGTTCATCCAATTTTTCCGCAACCATATCTGCATTGGCATCTATTCGCAGACAGTATTTATCATAATCTCTTGCCTTACCACGCTTTGCAAAATGCTCTCGTAACTCCTTATCTGGTAAATTTTTCTTAAGGGTTGTAACAAAAAAAATCTTCTTATCCTTGAATTCAGGCGAATCATAATTGTCAACCATAAAATCAAGTACACTATATGTTTTTCCAAATCCAGTCGGCATATCTAACAAAAATAATCCTGTATCCATTGCTTTGCAAAAATTTACAATTGCCTGTTTCATAATATCCTCCAACTTTTTCTTTTCCAACATATCCTTTTCTTTTCAATACCATTTTTCCATATTAATATTATAAGAATTAAAACTCTAAATACCAACAAAATTTTACATAAATTTCGGCATACAGTACTGTACTCTGCCATGCACAAATTTCAACAAAAAATACCCTTAAGCTCACTTAAACTGGTTATTTTTTCGACAACAAATAGATAGTCTCCACGTGGCACGAGTCGATATGAAGTACGTCTGTTCTATCCCATCGTCCTTTCTCGTTTATGGAAATATATCTGCATTCGGCATGGCACTGATTTCTTCCTGCGTCTGTGCCATCTCCACCTTGCATGCTTTGCAGCACAATGCCAGAAAATCATACGCCACACCAATCGTCTCAAATCCATTGAAATTCTTCTCGAATCAAAGCATGTAATCATAGGCTTTCAGTTCCAGACATTACGCCAGTCGGTTTGCTTCAATGGCTTCAAAGACTCCCATCGGAATCTTCTTATAAGAACCATCCGCAAGCTTAAAATGATAAAACAGCTCTACCTTCGCATCCTCTAATGTGTATCTGTCTATCTGAGAAAACAGCGTAATCCCCATCTCTGCAGCATAGACTGTCCCCAGTTCAATCTCTGTATTTCCACAACACTGGCAGGAGATGTAACCACTGCCTTTGACAATATCTTCATATCCAAACTCATGTACAGCACCGCCCGTTGTCGTAATTTTCCCTGTCCAGTAATAACTTCTGGTATTCTCCTGCACCGCCTGCAGGAAAGCATTTGATACAGAATACATACTGCCACACCTCCTATTTTTAAGCACACAAAAAGCACCAGCCATTTCTGACCGATGCTCTGAATAAAACTTATTCTGTTAAACTGCAATGACTTCATACCGGAATCTGTCAATTCTTCCTATGCTATGCAGTTCATTATTACACTAATCATCATTTCTTTCTCTTCAGGTTTAGACTCCGCAATCATAATGGTCAATGCGACCAACGTATGATCAGCAATCAACTTCTTTCCATCCACAAATAGTACTCCATTTTTATCAAGAAAGTACAAAAACATTGCCGCTGCTATTCGCTTATTTCCATCTGAAAAACTATGATTTTTTGTTACAAAATATAAGAGATTCGCTGCTTTTTCTTCCAGCGATGGGTAGACATCTTGTCCGCCAAAACTCTGATATATATTTCCAATACTTCCCTTAAATGAATCATCTTTTTCATTTCCAAAAATCGCAGATTCATTTCCAAATTTCATGCTGTCAATTACGTGCTTACATTCCTCATAAGTAAGCACATATGTGGCACCATTTCCCTCTGGTCGCCCCATTGTTTGATGATCGTACTCATCCAACAAATCTAAAGCGGTACTGTATTTTTCTATAACTGACAATACCTGTTTTGCATCAAGACTATCCTCTGTACGTTTCATAATCCGTATTACCTCTCCAAGTTGTGTAATACGATTATTATTTACAGCGTATCCTTCCAGTATGTATTTTTTTAAAACAGAATTTGCCCATTTGCGAAATGCAATTCCTTGTTTAGAATTGACTCGATAACCCACAGAAATTATTACAATATGCTACAGGCTGCTTCACTCCAACAACACGCATTTTTTGCGTGTTGTTCTCTTTGTCCAGTTCTCCATCATTAAAAATTTTATTCACATGCTTTCGAATTGTTTTTTCATCTCTTCCATACAATTCAGACATTTGATTCGCTGTAAGCCAGACAGTTTCTTGTTGAGGAGCAACGTTTACTTCTAATGTTAATTCCCCATCTTCAAATAATATTATTTCATTTTTCTCCGATTTGTCCACCGTTAACCCTCTTACAACTTTTTCTTTGTGAAATTAATTATACATGTTTTTATGCCACCTGTTAACCCCATTTAGAATTCTTTCAACATAAAACTTACCCTCCACAATCCCTTATAGGAAGTATCCTTCTCCAGCTTCGTCTTATATCCGCGGATATACATTTCCGTATTCCTCAGTTCCAGATGCTCCATGTCAAAATACTGCACAGCGATTTTATCCTTTTTCGCATAGCCGGACAGAATCTTCAGCCACTGTTTCAAAAGAATACAAACGTGTAACCGCAACCATGCAGTGTAGTTATTCTAAAAAGGCATATCCATGGGATAACG